>Ga0154363_119_pt1 | contig 74797 bp, 68 predicted proteins | sample RifGroA2_FD_115891 | JGI IMG/M metagenome (GOLD analysis project Ga0154363, IMG submission 115891) | Elusimicrobia bacterium GWA2_62_23
GGGAAAGACGTTTTTCTAGACCAAAAACATCTTACCATTAACGGAGGGTTCTCTTTTTTAAACGGATTTTCTTGGGACAGCCCTGCCTTTGGCCCAAGGCTATTGAAGCAGAGTGACGAGGGCTTTACCTCCGGCCACGGTCAGAGTTCCGGGCCTCGAGACCGAGACTTTCAGACCGGCCGCGCTCACCGAGAGCGCTTCGAAAGGATACGCCCCGTCAGCCAGGGCAAAAGGCCGCCCGTTAAGTACGACAGCGGCGGCAGCGTGGAACCGCACCTCATTGCCTCCCAGCACCACGGGGCGGTCGGTGAGATTGAACTCATAGCCCTCCATGGCGGCGTCCACCATATAGGTAGTAGGCATTAGGGTTTCAGAGGGGCCGAGTTTATAGGTGGGGGAAGCGGCGCTGTAGCCCATGGAGAGTGCCGCGGGAACGGACCATTCCGGACCGGGGAGAGCGTTATACGCGGCTATGGCCGCGGTCTTGGCGGCTTGGAAGGCCGAGACCTTCTGCAGGCCGGTGGCCAGGAGCGCGTCGTAACCGTGCTCCAGTTTGGCTTCGGCCAGGGCGGCCGCGGGGTTTGCCGGCCGGAAAGTTTGGAACGTCACCTCGTAGGGGGACTGCCCGGCGGCCACGAGCGCTTTCCAGTCGTCACGGCCGGCCTTGTCGAGCAGCAGGCCCTGGGCGGCGCCGGTGCCGTAATAGCGCGACTTGCCCATTTTATCCACGTCCGGAAAACTGTCGAGGTAAGGCAAAAGCGAAGCCGCGGTGCCGCCCGGCTGGGGAGACACTTCCTGGCGCAGGTTCAGGACCAGGTCCACATATCTCGCGGTGCCCTCGCTACGCTCCTCGTAGGTCTCCGGCAGGCGGGCGTCGGGAAAGCGGGCGTAGCGCGCTTCGCGGACGGCGATGAACTGGCCGGCATATCCGGCGGCGGCGCGCGTTCCCTGCGCGTAGAGGGCGAGTTTAAGGGCTTTCTGTTCGAGGGCGGCCATGGCCAGGTCCTCGCCGTCCGGCTCGCTGGCCCGCTTGCCGTAGCGGCCAGGCCTGAAGCCGGTCTTCTGGAAGACATGGAAGCGCTCGTGGACCACGGTGCGAACATCCTGCGCCGGCCTGTCCTGCGCCTCGTAGCGGTAGGCGAAAGTGTCCGCCCCGTTGAGCGGGAAATGGAACTCGAAAGTGAAGTTGAGGCCGGGAACAGGCCCCTGCTTTACGAAGACAGGCCGCGGCGAGGAAAGGGCCGGCTCGTACCCGGCCGGCGGGTTCGGGTGGGCTATCAGGAAGGAGCGTACCCCGGCCTCGTAGAGGAGCACCGGCTGGCCGAATACGTCATAGCCGGGCCAGACCGGGTCGCGGCGGTTGGACTGGTCGGCGGCCAGCAGCAGCGTCACGCGCGGCCCGACGGTCTCCACGTCGGAGACCGGCACGGGTATCTCCGAACTGAGACCGCTGACCGCGGCGGCGTCCAGGCCGGGCAGGGAGAAAGAATTAAGATCTATGCGGCGCGCTTGGGCGCCCTGGGCTGAAAGGGAAAGGACCGCGGCTATCGCTAACGTCTTGTTCATCCGTGTTCTCCGCCTTTAAGGTATAAGTACCTGTATATTTTATCCGCCGGACACGGTCCGCAACAGGGACTTTGGGCCCGTTGTTTCGCGACAAAGGGCCCACGGCGCGGGCAAAAAAGGGACGCGCGAGGCGTCCCGCCGGAGAAGGGGGAGGGGGTCAGGAGGCGGCCAGGAGGCCGCGCACGCCTTCCCAGATTATCTGCACGCCTATGGCAAGCAGGATAAAAGCGGAGATCTTGGAAATGGTCTGCGCGCCGGCGCGGCCCAGCCGGCGCAGGAAATTCTCGGAATACCGGTAGAAAAGGAAGACGCTCAGGGCGGCCAGGGCTATGCCGGAGGCGTCGCCCGCGAACTTCACCCAGGTGCCGGAGCTGAGCAGCGAGCCGGCCGGGACCAGGGTAAGCGTGACCGCTATGGCCCCCGGGCCGGCGGTCACCGGCATGGTCATTGGGAAAAAAGCCCGGGAAGAAACTCGGCCTTTCAGCTCATCGTGCTCCGCCTGGGAGAACTTGGGTTCGTTATTGAGCATCTGCCAGGCCGTATTGAAGAGGAGAAGGCCGCCGGCCACCCGGATGACGGGCACGGAAATGCCGAAGATCTTGAGCAGCCAGCCGCCGGCGATCAGCACGCAGAACAGCAGCATGAAAGTGTATTTGCCTATCAGCCCGGCCAGCCGGTGCCTGTCCTCGTCGGGCAGGGAATCGGTCATATCGAGGAAGATGGGGGACATGGCCGGCGGGTTCAGGATGGGGAAAAGCGCCAGGAAAGCGAAGGCCGCATAGTCCAGGAAATCATGGAGCATGAGGATATTATCCCATTTTATGCCAGTCGGCGCGAATTTAGTATCATTAAAATCATGAAGATAACCCGCCTTGCAGCCCCGAAGGATAAAAAGGCCGCCGCGGCGCTGATGGCCGCGTCCGACCCCTGGCTGAAACTGGGCCTGCGCGAGCGGCACTGCCTTAAGACGTTCAGCGCGCCTTTCCGCGAGACCTACGCGGCCAGGACGGGCGGGGAACTTTCCGGTTTCGTGGTCATAACTATGTGCGGCACTTTCCGCGGCTATATCCAGGTCCTGTTCGTTTCTCCGGGCTACCGGGGCAGGGGACTGGGCGAAGAACTCATGGCTTTCGCCGAAAAGAAGATTTTCGGCCGCGCTCCGAACGTTTTTCTGTGCGTCTCTTCCTTCAATAAAGGGGCGCAGCGGTTCTACCGCCGGCTCGGCTACCAAAAGGCAGGGCTGCTTAAGGACTTTTTAGTGAAGGGCAGCGACGAACTGCTGCTGCGCAAGACCCTGGGGCCGCTGCGGGACTACTCCCCGAAAAAAAGGAAATATGTCAAAAATTAAACTTTCGTTCCACGGCGCCGCCGGAGAGGTTACCGGCTCGCGCCACCTGCTGGAAACACCCGGCGGCACGGTACTGCTGGACTGCGGCATGTTCCAGGGGCACCGCAACGACGCGGACAAGAAGAACAGGACCTTCCTCTTTCCGCCCGCGTCGGTGGACGCGGCGATCCTCAGCCACGCGCACGTGGACCACTGCGGGTTGCTGCCGCTCCTCTACAAGAACGGCTGCGACGCCCCAGTCTATGCCACGCCCGCCACGGCAGAGATAACGGGCATAATGCTGGCCGATTCCGCCCGCCTGCAGGAAGGAGACGCCCGGTTCTACAACAAGATCCACGCCGCCGAAGGGTTGAGCATAGAACCGCTATACGGCGAGGAGGACGCGAACCTCGCCATGGCCCATTTTAAAACCATGGAATACGGCACGGTGTTCGAGCCGGTGCCGGGAGTAAAGGCCCGGCTGCTAAACGCCGGCCACGTGCTGGGCTCGGCCATGCCCCAGCTCGATATAGCCGCCCCGGAGGGGAACCGGCGCCTGCTCTACACCGGCGACCTTGGCCGCGCGGAAACCCTGCTGCTCGACGACCCGGCGGCCCCGCAAGACGTGGACTACCTCATAGTAGAGAGCACCTACGGCGACCGCCTGCACGAGCGCCTGGCCGACGCCGAGGCCAAGCTGGTGGAGGTCATCAAACGCGCCTTCAAAGAGGACAGCAAGATCATAATCCCCAGCTTCGCCCTGGAACGCACGCAGGAAATAATCTTCATCCTGGACAAGATCCGCCGCTCCGGCGCCGCTCCGGAGATCCCGGTTTACGTGGACAGCCCCATGGCCATCAGCCTCACGGAGATCTTCAACAGGCACAAGGACGGCTTCTGTTTCGACGAGAAGTTCAGGGAGTACGCCCGCCAGGACGGCGACCCTTTCGGTTTTGATTATATCCGCTACCTGCGCACCAAGGACGAATCCCAGGCGCTCAACAACCGCAAGGGCGCGATGCTCATCATCTCGGCGTCGGGCATGTGCGAAGGCGGGCGCGTCCTGCACCACCTGCGCAACAACCTGGGCCACGACGACGCCACGGTGCTGCTCGTCGGCTACCAGGCCCAGGGCACGCTCGGCCGGCGCCTGCAGGACGGCGAGAAGAAAGTGAAGATCTTCGGCCTCGAGCACGAAGTCTGGGCGCGGGTGGAGACCATGCACACCTTCTCCTCGCACGCCGACAAGAACGACCTCGTGGCGTTCATAAAGGCCGCGAAACCCGCGCGCGGCGTGTTCCTGGTGCACGGCGACACCGAAGCCCGCGCCGCCCTTGCGGCCGCGCTGGCCGCGGAGGGGATAAAGAACGTGAAATGTCCCGCTCCCGCCGAAGAATTCGAGCTTAATTAGCTTGGCCTGGCGGGATGTTATTCCTCCCGCCAGGACTGCAGGGAACCGTTGCGCGGTTCCCCTCAATCGCTGCGCGATTGAGGCACTGCAGTGACTATTTCGCTAACGCGAAATAGTCACCCCCTTCCCCAACTGGCGTTAGGAACAACATCCCGCCAGGCCCGCCAGCGCATGGAATAAAGTTATAATATAGATAACATATGAAAAGACTGCTCAAGAAAATCGGGACCAGGGCGCTTACCGCGCTCGGTCTCAAGAAAAAATCAGGCTTCTACGGGCTCGGCATCGCCCCGAAGCTGATGGACATCCTCGACAAGAAAGGATTCGTAACCCCGACGCCGATACAGCAGAAATCCATCCCCATAGCCACCGAAGGCAAGGACATGGTGGGCATCGCCCAGACCGGCACCGGCAAGACCATCGCCTTCTCCATACCGATGATCCAGCGCCTGGCCCAGGGCCCGGGCAAGGCCCTGGTGCTCCTGCCTACCCGCGAACTGGCCCTCCAGGTCGCCGAGGTCTGCCGCGATTTCGCGCCCGCCTTCAACATGGGCGTGGCCTGCCTCATCGGCGGCGAAGGCAAGGAGTCCCAGCTGCGCGACCTCAACCGCAAGGCCCGCATCCTGATAGGCACCCCCGGCCGCGTCTACGACCACATGGAACGCGGCGCCGCCAAGGTGCACGACGCCCGCATCCTCGTGCTCGACGAAGCGGACCGCATGTTCGACATGGGCTTCGCCCCGCAGATCAGCCGCATCATCCGCCAGCTGCCCACCCAGCGCCAGACCATGCTGTTCTCCGCCACCATCCCCGACGAGGTCATGCGGCTGGCCAGCCAGCACATGAAGCTCCCTATCCGCATAGAGGTGGCCAAATCCGGCACGGCGGCCACAAACGTGATCCAGGAACTCTACGTGGTGCGCTCCGGCTCAAAGCCGATGCTGCTGATGAAGCTGCTAGAAAAATATTCCGGCACCGTGCTCGTCTTCGTGGAAACGCGTTACGACGCCATGAAAGTGGCCGGCTACCTGGATTACGCAGGCTATCAAGTCGCGGAACTGCACTCCGACCGCTCCATGGGCCAGCGCAAAGAGGCGATGGAAGGCTTCAAGAACGGCAAGTACCGCATCATGGTGGCCACCGACATCGCCGCCCGCGGCATAGACGTGACCGGGATCGAACTGGTAGTGAATTACGAGATGCCCTCAGAAGACGACGCCTACGTGCACCGCATAGGCCGCACCGGCCGCGCCGGGCAGCCCGGCCGCGCCGTCACCTTCGCCATGCCCGAGCAGGGCGGAGACGTGCGCAGCATCGAGACCCTTACCGGCATACCCATGACCCAGGTGACCCACCCCGAAGTGCCCGCGGAAACCCTCTGGGGCTACAACCACGCGGCCGGCGGCCGCGGCTGGAACCAGCGCTCCGCGCGCAGGCCCTCCGGCGGCGGAGGCCGCAGGCGCCGCTGATCGGCTAACGGCAAAAAAGGCCGCCCGGATGGGCGGCCTTTTTCTTTGCGCGGGCAGGGCCTAGGGTTCGCGCGCGCTGGAGTAGAGCTTGTCGAACTCGGCCTTGTAAGGGGCCACGTACTCGGGCGCGGTGGTGAAGATGGTGTTCTCGGTATTGGCGGTCTCGGCGGTGACGGTCCAGTTATAAGAGCCGTTTATCAGCAGGCGGCCGTCCAGCACGGCGAACTTATTGTGCATCTGGCCCTTTTCCAGTCGCCCGTCCTTGAACCGCAGCGCCATCCGGCTGGCCTTCGCCTCGCCGAAGAAGGGGAATTTCTGACCGGAGAAGAGCATGAGCTTTACCGTCACCCCGCGCGCGGCGGCGCGCTTCAGGGCCTCCATGATCTTGTCCGAGGTGAAAGTGAACATCGCCAGGTCCACTTCGGACCGGGCGGCGTCCACGGCCTTCACGATGGCAGCCTCGGTGCCGCCCCTGGGGGAGAAAACATAATCCGGCAACAGGGCGCCGTTGAAGTTCACGTCCGGTGTGGGATCCGAAGGCGGGGCCGAAGGCTTCGCCGCCGGAGCCTCCGGCTGCGAGGGAGGGCGGGCCTGTGCCCACATCCACTCGAAATCAGCCTCGTAACCGGCCACTATATCCGGGTCGGCCACGAACATCACGTTCTCGTAGCTGAAGCTCTCGGCGAAACCGCTCCAGTTGGCCGAGCCGGTCTGCAGCAGGGTCCCGTCGAAAACCGCGTATTTGCAGTGCATGGCGCCCGTGCCGCCGCGGCCGTTCATCATCCTGGTCTCGATGCCCGAATCGATCACAGCCTTGATCTGCTTGCCGGCCTCGGGGAGGACGTGGGCCTTGTCGAAGAGCACCCGCACCTTTACCCCGCGCCGCTTGGCGCGGACCAGCGCGGCCACGGCGTCGTCTATCTGGAGGTTATACAGGGCCACGTCCAGCGTGCGTCCGGTGCGGTCTATGGCGTCCACGATGGGAGGGGAAAGGCGCTCCTGCTCGGTAAAGACGTAGGCCGGCAGCCCGGACCAGTCATAGCCGGACCGCGCCGCGGCCGGCGCCGGCACGTAAGGCGCGGCGGGCAGCCCCGTCTGGCGCAGCAGCGGCAGGTCCAGGGATTCAAGGGCTGGAACTCCTCCGGCAAAAGCGGCGGGAGCCGCCAGCAGCAGCAGCAACAGGGTATTGAGGGATCTCCTCACAAAAAGCCTCCGTGCGTCATAAAAGGTAAGGATATTCTACCCCTTCGCAGCTTCCACCCCTAGAGGCTTTGGCCCCAGGCACAGGGAGGTATTGGGCCCACGCCCCGCTGGGGCTTATGGCCGGTGCGGGGCCGGGGAATTTACTGATATAATCTTTAGACCTATGACAGCCGTCCCGGAAATAACCGTCCGCAAAGTGGACCTGCAGGACCCGGAGTGGAAGCCGCGCTTCGAGGCTTTTTACGCCGGGCGCCAGGTAAAACGGCTGCGCGCCAAACCGCACGCCTATTTCGCGGCTTTCGCGGGCGGGGAACTGGCCGGCCACAGCGTGATCTATTTCGACAAGGGGCGCTGGATCATGGACGGCCTGCTGGTAAAGCCGGAATTCCGGGAAATGGGCGTGGCCAAGCGCCTGACCGAGGCCCGCATCCGCCACGCCATAGAGCAGGGAGCGCCGGAGATCTGGTACGCCTGCGACGACGGCAACCTGGTCACCATCTGCTGCCACCTGCGCTTCGGCTTCCAGAAGGTCTGCCCCGACAAGCACCGCTGCACGGCGGCCACCGCGCACTGGTACCGCCTCCCGGTGACCCCGGAGCTGAAAGGAAAATTCCTGAAATAAAAAAGGCCCGCCTGGGCGGGCCCTCACCGGCGGCGCGGCTTCAATCCGCGCCGTAGGCCTCCTGTTTTTCCAGCGTGACGGTTATCACCTTGGCCTTCAGGAACTTCAGGTATTCTTTGGTCTTGTCGCTGGTGACGCCCAGCGTGACCTCCATGTGATCGCCGGGAAGGAAAGGTTCGCTGTAGGCGTATTCCTTGGACCAGATCACCGCTCCGGCCTCATCCCTGAAGACGAACAGCCCGCTCAGGGCGTAGAAGCGCCGGCGCGAGACGTTCTCCAGGTCCACGTACAGCCTGACGCCGATCTTCTCGCCTACCACCTGCCTTTTTTTGATGAAGGTGGCGACTATCGGCTCCGCCGGTTCAACGGCCTTGGCGGCCGGGCCGGGGGCCGCGGCGTTCTCCAGTTTCGAGACCCTCTTTTCCACCACGGACACGCGCTTCTCCAGGCCGGTAAGCCGCTTCGCCGCCGTATCCGCGGCGACGGCCGCGCCGGCGCAGGCGAGGAGCAGGGGGAGCAGCAGCGTTTTCACACGTTCATTATATAAAAAAGAGCCCCACGGCGGGCGGCCGTATCATTGGTACCTGCATATATGGGATAATAGGGAATGACCGAAACAAACACCGCTCCCGCCGCCGGCTTCTACGGCCTCGGCATAGCTCCGAAACTCCTTGAAGCCCTCGACAAACTTAAATTCAAGGTCCCCACGCCCATACAGCAGAAGGCCATTCCCCTGGCGACCGGCGGCGGCGACATGGTAGGCATAGCCCAGACCGGCACCGGCAAGACCATCGCTTTCGCCATCCCCATGATCCAGCGCCTCGCGGCGGCCGGCCAGGGCAAAGGCCTGGTGGTGGTCCCCACGCGCGAGCTCGCGCAGCAGGTGGCCGAAGTAGTGCGCCAGTTCTCGCCCATGATGGGGATGAGCTGCGCCGTGGTGATAGGCGGCGAAAGCATGAACCGCCAGACCCAGGAACTGCGCAGGGGCCCCCGGCTCATCATAGCCACGCCCGGCCGCATGATAGACCACGTGGCCCAGCGGACCGTCAACCTTTCCGACGTAAAAGTGCTCGTGCTGGACGAGGCGGACCGCATGTTCGACATGGGCTTCGCCCCGCAGATAGAGAAGATAATGGCGGCCCTGCCCCGCGAGCGCCAGACCATGCTCTTCTCCGCCACCATGCCCGACGACGTTATGAAACTGGCCAGCCGCCACATGAAGCTGCCGATCCGCATAGAGGTGGCCCGCCCCGGCACCGCCGCGGATAAGGTCGAGCAGGAACTCTTCGTAGTGGACCGCAGCGAAAAGAACGCCCTCCTCGCCAAGCTCCTGGACAAGTACTGGGGCAGCGTGCTGCTCTTCGTGCGCACCAAACACAACGCCAAGAAGATAGCCCGCTCCATCCGCGAGATGCCGCACAGCGCCGCCGAGATCCACTCCAACCGCTCCCTGGCGCAGCGCCGGGAGGCGCTGGAAGGCTTCAAGTCCGGCAAGTACCGCGTGCTGGTGGCCACCGACATAGCCGCCCGCGGCATCGACGTGACCGGCATCGAGCTGGTCATCAACTACGACCTGCCCGACGAGGACGAGAACTACGTCCACCGCATCGGCCGCACCGGCCGCGCCGGCCAGCCCGGCCGCGCCATCACCTTCGCCGCCCCCGACCAGGGCAAGGACGTCCGCAACATAGAGCGCCTTATCCGCATGAGCCTGCCCGTGTCCAAGCATCCGGACATCGCCTCTGCCGATTTCGGCGGCCCCTCCGCACCGCGCCAGCCCGGCGAAAAGCGCCGGCCCGGCGACCAGGACCGCGCGCCCCGGCACCAGTCCAGGCCGCCGCAGGCCCGCCAGGAGCCCCGCGAAAACCGCGCCGAAGCCCGCCCCCGGCCACCCCAGCACGGCCCCAGGCCCCAGCAGCACGGCCCCAGGCCGGAGCGCCATGGGAATGCCTACGGCCCGCGCCGCGGCGAGGGGGCTCCCCGCTCAGCGGCGCCTTACGCCCGCGCCGACGGCCCGCGCCGCCCGCGCGGAGCAGGAGGCGGCAGCCGGCCGAACAAGTACGGCGCCGATCCTTCCCGTCGCGGAGGGATAGTCAGCCTGTCCCCTTATTTCGACGAGCCGCGCCGCCGCGACGAGCGGCGCCCGCACAGGCAGGAGAACCGCCCCGCGCCGGCGCAGAAGCCGGCGGAGGGCGGCGGCTGGTTCAGCCGCTTCCTGAAGAAGAAAAAGACGGATTACAAGAACGAATAAGCTCCCACGAAGATCCCCCGGCAGCGGGGGATTTTTGTTGCCGCCCCCGCGGGCTTTTTTAGTATATTTACCGTGAGAGGGGAAAACGATGGCCGGCACGGAAGAAGACATTTACAAACGCCACTTCGAGATCATGCCCACCATGATGGGCACGCTGGCCGACGGCCGCTTCCGCGCCCACAATCCGGCTTGGGAGCGGCAGCTCGGTTATTCCGCCGCGGAACTGGAAGACCGCTCCTTCCTGGACCTCGTCCATCCCGAGGACCGCCGCCTCGCCGAAGAGACACTCAAAAAGGTGGCGGACAAAGAGCCCGACGCGCGTTTCGACTCCCGCTTCGCCTGCAAGGACGGCAGCTATAAGTGGGTAAATACCCGCGCGGCGGCCGACCGTGAGAAAGGCGCCCTCCACATAGTCTGCGTGGATATCACGGCCAGGAAGGCCGCCGAGACCGCCCTGCGGGAGAGCGAAGCCCTGCTGCGCAGGATAATCGACAAAGCCCCCATGGCCATGGCCATAGTCGCCATGGACGGCGACATAGAATACATCAACAACAAGGCGGTCGAGACCTTCGGCTTCCCGCATTCGGACATCCCGAACATGGACCGCTGGTGGGCGCAGGCCTACCCCGACGAGGCCTACCGCAAAGAGGTCATCGCGCGCTACATGGGCCACGTCCAGGAGGCCATTGAGAAGGGCGGGGAGATCGCCGGTGACGAATACCTGGTCACCTGCAAGGACGGCTCGAAAAAGACATGTTTTATTTTTGGCGTTATCGCCTCGGGCAAGGTGTTCGTGATGTTCGAGGACGTTTCCGAACGCGTCCGGGTGGAGAGAACGCTGCGAGACAGCGAGAACTCCCTGCGCCGCATCCTCGACCAGATCCCCATGGCCATCGCCATACAGGACCTCGCCGGGAACATCGAGTATATCAACGCGAAATTCACGCAGACCTTCGGCTACGTCCATAAGGACATCCCCACCCTGGACGCCTGGACAAAACGGGCCTACCCGGACCCCGGCTACCGGGAGAAACTGCTGGCCCACTGGACGGAACTTTTTAAAAAAGCCGCCGCGTCCAACAACGAGATAGACGGGGGCGCTTACAGCGTGGCCTGCAGCGACGGTTCCTTCAAGACCACCTACATCTTCGGCGTGCTCATCGGCGCCAAGGCCGTGGTGATGCTCGACGACATCACGCGCCGGATGGAGGCGGAAAAGGAACTGCGGGAGAGCGAGAGCCGCTACCGCGCGCTGGTGGAGACCACCCGCACCGGCTATGTCATCATAGACAAGGACGGCCGCGTCCTCGACGCCAATACCGAGTACGTGCGCCTGACCGGGCGGAAAGACCTGAAGGAAGTGCTGGGCCGCTCCGTGCTGGAGTGGACTGCGGAGTACGAAAAAGAGAAGAACGCCGCCGCCGTGGCCCAATGCGCGCGGGACGGTTATATCTTCAATTTCGAAGTGGATTACGCCGGGCCTTCCGGGGAGGTGACCCCCGTGGAAGTCAACGCCACCGTCATGACCAGGGACGGCGTGCCCCAGATACTTTCCCTCTGCCGGGATATAAGCGCACGGCGCAAGGCGGAAGCCGAGATCCGCGGCCTCAACCAGAACCTGGAGAACCGGGTGCTGGAACGCACCACTGAGCTGACAGAAGCCAACGAAGCGCTGAAGGCGCAAATAGCCCAGCGGGTGGAAGCCGAGCAGGCCAAGGATAAACTGCAGGCCCAGTTGCTCCAGTCGCAGAAACTGGAGGCGGTAGGCCGGCTCGCCGGGGGCATAGCCCACGACTTCAACAATATCCTGGTCTCCATCAGCGGGTACGCCGAACTGCTCATAGACACCATGCCAGAGGGCGCGCCGGCCCGCGGCGACCTGTCGGAGATACTGCTGGAAACGGAACGGGGGGCCGCCCTCACTCACCAACTGCTAACTTTCAGCGCCCGCCAGGAGCCCAAACTGGAAACAGTGGACCTGAACGCGGTGGCCACCGGCAGCCAGAAGATGCTCAAGCGCCTTATCGGCAGCAACATGCATCTGGAAACCAACCTGGCCGCGGACCTGTACCCCGTAAAAGCCGACCCTACTCAAGTCTCACAGGTGATAATCAACCTGGTCATCAATTCCAGGGACGCCATGCCCGACGGCGGGCGGATCGCCCTGGAGACGCGCAACGCCCAATTGGGGTCTGAGGCGGCCGGGTTCAAGCTGCCCCTGCCGCCCGGCGACTACGCTGAACTGACCGTGAGCGACACCGGCGCCGGCATGAACACCGAGACCATGCAGCACCTTTTCGAGCCGTTCTTTACCACCAAGAAGCCGGGCCAGGGCACTGGCCTCGGCCTGTCCACCGTCTACGGCATAGTCAGCCGCGCCGGAGGCGGGATATACGTGGAAAGCGCCCCGGACCGGGGCACCACCTTCAAGATCTATCTGCCGAAGACCGCTTAGGCCGGGGGAAGCAACGGACAAAGGGCCGCGCTAACCGCGCGGCTCTTTCATTACGGGGGGGCGGTTATAGAAGCCGAGGATCAGGCCGAGCGCCAGCGACCAGACGGCGGCCAGGCCTATGCGCAGGTCCGGCGGCAGCAGGAAGGTGACGGTGTGGGCGGGCACCCAGAACCAAAGCAGCGAGAGCAAGCCCTTGTCGAGGTTGGCCCAGTTGGGGCGGCCGTCTATCAGGTTGTCTATCAGCCGGTGCGCTATCACCAGGAACGGTCCGAACTGCAGGTTCATGGAGAGCGAGACCGCGAAGGCCTTGCCCGCCGCTCCGAGTTCCGGCAGCAGGCCGTGAGCGACCAGCCCGTCCGTGAAGGCGACGAAGCCGGTGAATGCGTATTTGATGCAGACGGCGAGCGCGGCCCAGCCGAGCATGCGCAGCAGCGTGCCTCGCGGACCGAAGGGTGAAAAAATGCGGCGGGAGGCCAGCCACTTGGAAAGAACTTCTCCGAGCGTGCCCAGCACGGCGAACTGGGCCATGGCGGTGGCGATAGGGTGGGCTTTAACGAGGGCGACGTAGCATTCCATGCGTCTATCTTACCAATTTTCAATGGACCGCCTCCCGCGGGCGGTTTTGTATAATTTCCGTAAGCGGTCAAGGAGGTTTTATGGCGGATAAAAAACAGGGCGTACAGTGGGACCTCACCAGCTATTTCCCGGCTTTCAACGGGCCGGAGATGATAAAATTCAAGAGGCAGCTCTCGGCCGACATCGCCGCGCTGCAGAAAAAAGCCGCCAAAATGGCGCCCCTTTCCGCTAAAACCGCCGGAGATTGGGAAAAACTGCTGCTCGCCGCCGAAAATGTGGAGACCCGCCTGGGGCATATCTTCTCCTACGCCGGCTGCCTTACCGCCGCCCACGCCGACAAGGACGAATACGCCGCCGAAGAGGCCAAGCTGTCCCTCCTGGGCGCCGAATACGCCAAGTTCGGCGTGGATATGCTGCGCGCCTTCAAGGACGTGCCGGAAAAAGTGTTCGCCGCTTTCATCAAGCGCGAAAAGCTCAGGGACGTCGTCTATGCCCTCAAGCGCGTGCGCGAGCGCGCCCGCCGCACCATGAGCCCCGCCGAGGAGAAGCTCGCGGCCGACCTCTCCGTGGACGGCTTCCAGTCCTGGGACCGCCTCTACAACAAGATCTCCTCCAAGCTCACCTTCGAAATGCGCTGGCCCGACGGCCGCGTTGAGACGCTGCCGATCTCGCGCTGGCGCGCCCTGATGGGCGACGCCGACCGCAAGGTGGGCCGCGCCGCCTTCGAGGGCGGCAACAAGGCCTGGGCGGCCCTCGAAGACACCTGCGCCGCCGCGCTCAACGCGCTGGCCGGCACCCGCCTTACCCTGGATAAGAAGCGCGGAGTGAAGAACTTCCTGGCCCAGTCCCTCTTTAACGCCGGCATCAAGCGTTCCACGCTGGACGCCATGTACAAGGCCGTGGAGCGCAACCTGGAGCCGGTGCGCGACATCCTGCGCGTGAAGGCCGCGGCCATGGGCCGCAAAGGCATCGCCTTCTTCGAGCGGGAAGCCCCGCTGCCGCTCAAGGACGCCCGGCTCTACACCTGGGAAGAGGGCTCGGCCAAGGTGGAGGGGGCTTTCAGCCGGGTTTACCCGGCTCTCGGGGCCTACTACAAGGACTTCCTCGCTAAAAAGCACCTTGAGAGCGAGGCCCGCGGCGGCAAGCGCCCCGGCGCCTTCTGCACCGGCTCTCCCCTCATAAAGGAAGGCCGCGTGTTCACCACCTTCAACGGCACGCTGGGCGACGTGAACACGCTGGCCCACGAGATGGGCCATGCCTGGCACGGGCACCTCATGGAGGACATGCGCACCTGGGCTACCGAGTATCCCATGACCCTCGCCGAAACGGCCTCCATCTTCGGCGAGCACCTGCTGGCCGAGGGCATACAGGGCGACCCCGGCGTGTCCGAGGCCCAGAAGCTCATAATGCTGGACGAATACCTGAGCGGCGCGGCAATAACCATACTGGACATCACCGTGCGCTTCCGTTTCGAAAAGGCTTTCTACGAGGAACGCCAGAAGGGCGAAGTCTCCGCGGCCCGCCTGAAGGAACTGATGACCCTGGCGCAGAAGGAAGTGTTCGGCGACGCGCTCGAGCCCGGCGGCGAAGACCCGCTGTTCTGGGCTTCCAAGATGCACTTTTACTTCTCCGGGGTCTCGTTCTACAACTACCCCTACACCTTCGGCTTCCTCATGGCGGCCACGCTGTTCACCAAGTTCAAGGCGGAAGGCCCTGCCTTCCTGCCTAAGTACGAAGCCTTCCTGCGCCTCTCCGGGTCCGACACGGCCGAGGGCGTGGCGCGCCGCAGCCTCGGCGCGGACATAGGCAAGCCGGAATTCTGGGAAACCGCCATAAAGGGCCTGGCCGGCCGGCTCTCGCGCTACAAGGCGCTGCTCGAGGCCAATAAGGTGGCGGCGTGAAACTGAAAGTACCGCATATCCTGCTCGGGCTCTACGCCCTCTACTTCGCGCTCGCGGGCCTGGCCCCGTACAGCCGCGAAGTCTGGGTGGCGGAGAACATCCCGATAGTCATAATAGTGCTGGCGCTGGCCTGCACCTACCGGACTTTCGCTTTCTCCAATACTTCGTACCTCATGATGAGCGTGCTGGTCTTCCTGCACACCACCGGCGGTCACTACACCTTCGAGCGTGTGCCTTTCGGCTTCGTGACGGAAATGTTCGGGTTCGGACGGAACCACTTTGACCGGGTGGCCCATTTTTCCGTGGGTTTCTACGCCTACCCCATAGCGGAGTTCATCTGGCGCAGAGGCTACAGCCGCTCCCGCGGCCTGCTGGCTTTCACGGGCATAACCGCCATCTTCACCGTGGCCGCGGTGTATGAGATCATAGAATGGCGCTACGCCGTCTCGGCCGACCCTGCCGCCGGCATAGCCTTCCTGGGCAGCCAGGGCGACGCCTGGGACGCGCAGAAGGATATGCTCGCAGACGGGCTCGGCGCCATCTGCGCCGCCATCTTCTTCCTGTTCCAGTACAAAGACCCGCCTGGAAAGTGAAAGGTTCTAAAGAAAAAGCCCCCGGCCGCCCGGGGGCTTCTCTTTTGCGCCGCTGCGCCTACTTGGCGAGTTTGGCGGCCAGCTCGGCCACATGCTTGCCCTGGAAGCGGGCGCCGTCCAGTTCGTTCTTGCTCGGCATGCGCTCACCCTGCCCGCCGGTTATGGTGGATGCGCCGTAGGGGGACCCGCCGGTCATTTCAGTTATGCTCGTCTGTCCCTGGAACGAATACGGCAGGCCGGCTATCACCATGCCGTGGTGCAGCAGCGTCGTGTGCGTGGAAAGGATGGTGGACTCCTGCCCGCCGTGCTGGGTAGCGCTGGAGGCCATCACGGAACCTACCTTGCCTATGAGCGCTCCCTTCATCCACAGCCCGCCGGTGGCGTCCAGGAACTGCCGCATCTGGCCGCACATGTTGCCGAACCGGGTGGGAACCCCGAAGATGACGGCGTCGGCGGCGGCGAGGTCCTCGGGGGCGCAGACGGGAACCGCGGCCTGGGCTTTCTGCGCGTCCAACGCGCCCATCTTGCCCAGCACCTCGGCGGGCAGGGTCTCGGGCACGCGCTTTATGACAACTTCGGCCCCCGGCACGGATCTCGCGCCTTCGGCGGCGGCTTTGACCATTTCATACATATGGCCGTACATGGAATAATACGCTATCAGTATTTTCATTTTATCCTCCTTGGATACTTCACAGAGGCAGGGACAGAGAGGCAGAGCGGTTCTTAATCGTCCGTGGTGATACCGTTGAAGAAATTGCGGTTGAGGACGGTAACGGCGCCGGGCACGGCGGAAGCGGCCGACGGCTTAACGCCGGTCCAAAAAGCCGGGGCGAGCATGGTGCCGGTATTGAGCATGCGCTGGTCGGCGGAATAGATGACCTCGCAGTCGCGCTTGTACGGCATCTCGGGGCAGCCGAACTTGCTGAAGACCGCGTACCTGTAATCCAACCCGCCTTCTCCCGCCGCAAGCCGGCCCTGGGAGGAGAAATACTTGAACCCCACCACGGAGGCGTCGTATTTAGGCAGCACCTTGCCGGTCTTGTTTATATAGCCGAGGAAAGTTACCGCGTGGCCCGTGCGGTTGGTGCGGTTGATGTTCACGAAGTCACCGGGGGTCAGGTTCTCGAAGGGCCGGCGCTCGCCCATGCCGAAATTGATCAGCGCGTCCGCGGTTCCATTCGCCTTGAACTCCGGGTTCACCCAGATATGCCCCTTCAGGTCGGTGACCGCGAGCCCCTCGAAGCTGGACTTGGGCAGATAATAGTAGGGGGCGACGTCGCCGGTCTCGTCGAGGTAGATCTGGTAGGCGGTAAGGATTATCTCCATCTGCGCCGCCACGCACATGGTCAGCGGCGCGCGGCGGGCCTTGATGACGCCCGTGACATTGTAAGGAATATCGTGCGTCAGAATAGAGCTGATGTCATAACCCTTCAGCCCGTAATTCTTGTAAAGATAGTCTATCGCCTTCAGGATATAGGCGTTGAAGTACTGCTTCTCCGGCTGGGTATCCGCCTTCAGCGGCACCGACACGGCCGGCGCCGACGGCAGCTGCAGGGCCTCGAAGGAGCCAAGGTCAAGCCTGTTAAGGGCGAACGGTTCCGCGGCCCGGAGCGTCCCGGAAAGAAGGATAATAAGGGGGAGAAGCAGTTTAGACATTGACATTCCTCAACTCGCTGCCTACCTCCAATTATACAACTTCAAAACCGAGTGTCAACAAGTTAATTATCGCCCTGGAGCGGACGGCGAGGGTGTGCCTTCGCAGGGGCCTCACGAAGCCCGAGCTTGCGTAAGCGCGAGGGGTGAGTGCGAGAGCGGGGCCACGGTGTGGCCACGCGTACCCGGAGAAGGCATACCCTCGCCACCCGCGAACCTGCAGTCATGGCGAGCGGAACAATGCCCCGCCCGGACCGACTAGTCTATACGGCCGAGGAGACGGAGCAGGCCGTCGAGGATGGTCATGGGGTGGGGCGGACAGCCGGGGATGTAAAGGTCCACGGGGATGTCCTTGGGAATGCCCACGCATTCGTCGTGTCCAGCATAGGGCCCGCCGCCTATGGCGCAGGCCCCGCAGGCGATGACCACTTTAGGTGAGGAAACAGCGTCGTAAGTCTTGCGCAGGGCCAGTTCCATATTCTTAGTCACCGGCCCGGTCACCAGGATGCCGTCCGCGTGCCGCGGCGACGCCACGAACTGTATGCCGAAGCGGCCCATATCCCAAGCCGGCGTGCCCAGCACATTGCAGTCCGCCTCGCAGGCGTTGCAGCCGCCCGCGCTCACCTGGCGCAGCCGGAACGAACGGCCGAAGATGCCCCGCAGTTCCGTTCCCAACGCGTCCGCCCGCTTAAGGACCGAGCCCTTCACCGCCAGGTCCTCGCGCCGCGACGAGCAAAGCCGGTGATCGCGCGTGAAAGAAACACCCGCCGGGTCGGCCGCGGCGCAGGCGCCGCAGAAAACGCATTTCCCCAGGTCCAGCACCGGGTCAGCCCCGGCGGTAATGGCCGAGTACGGACAAGCCGCGGCGGCCTTCTCCAGGCGGCCTGACAGCTCCGGGCGCCCAAGCCCGCGGGGGGGCAGGCGCAGGTCCGCCGCCGGGAAGTCCATGGTGCGGTAGCCCTGCTTCAGCCGGGCCAGCAAAGCCTTTATCACAGGTCCCTCCCGCAGTAGGACAGGTTGAAACTCTTGTTGCAGAGGGGAAAATCCGAGATCTCGCCGCCGCGCAGGGCCATGGCCAGCCCCTGCCAGTTGTGGAAGGACGGGTCCACCACCTTGTAATGGCGCAGGCGGCCGTCGGGCCCGGTCAGGGCGAAGTGACAGATCTGCCCGCGCCAGCCCTCCGTGAGGGCCACAGCCGCGCTGTCGGGGCGCAGCGGCCCGCAGTCGGCCGCGAGCGGGCCCTCCGGCAGGGCGTCCAGCCAGCCGGCGACCAGTTCAGCGGACTTCTGTATCTCCAGCCAGCGCACGTAGGCCCGGGAATACACGTCGCCGCTGCCGGAAACGCTGACGGTGAAATCCTCGTAGGGGCCGTAAGGGAAATTGCGGCGGGTATCCAGCGGCACCCCGGAAGCGCGCGCGGCGGGCCCCACCAGCCCCAGCCCCTCGGCCGTCTCCCTGGAGACAACCCCTGTGTCTTCGAAGCGGTCGGCCACCGAGCCCGTCTCCCAGAGCAGGCCCACGGCGTTCTCCACGCCGCGGAAAGTGTCCTGCAGGCGCAGCCGCAGCTCCTTGATGAGCGCGAAATCCAGGTCGAAGTTCACGCCGCCGGGGCGGAACATGTTCCGCCCGAAGCGGTTGCCGCAGACGAGGGCCGTCATGTTCAGAAAATCTCCGCGCAGGCGGCCGCAGAAGTTGGCGGTCGGCAGAAAGGCCACGTCGCCGGCCAGCGCGCCCAGGTCCCCGGTGTGGTTGGCCAGGCGCTCCAGTTCCAGCATGATGCCGCGCAGCACCTGGGCCCTCGGCGGCACATTGACCCCGGCCAGGGCCTCCAGCGCCGAGCAGTAGGCCCAGACATGGCCGGCCGTGGTATCGCCCGCCAGCGTTTCGGCGTAATGCAGGGACCTGGCGTCGGGACCGGCGGAGAGCCGCCGCTCCACGCCGCGGTGCTGGTAGCCCAGCATGATCTCCAGGTGAAAGACCTTTTCGCCGTGGCACTGGAAGCGGAAATGCCCGGGTTCTATCACCCCGGCGTGGACGGGGCCAACCGCAACCTCGTGCACCTGGCTGCCGTGCACGGTGAAGAAATCGGCCACGCCCGGCACGGCCCCCGGGGTATTGAACCGGATGGGCTTAAGCCAGGGATGCCCCTCTGGTTTCAGGCCGGACTGTTCGAAGATCTCCCGCTCGAAAAGATGCAGCTGGGGGAAAGAGGGCGTCAGCGCGCGGAACGAGGGCCCGGCGGCCCGGCAGGAATACACTTCGACGCGGCCTTCGCGGTCGAACCCTATGGCCATCACCAGCCGGTGCTCAGGCCCCTCCGGAACGGCGAAATAGGCCAGCGTCCTGCCGCCGGCGCCCAGGCGGGACGCGGCGGTCTCGAAGAAAAGCGCCGGGTCCATATCGGCCGCGGGCATGTCGAATGAAGAAAGGTTTTCCGTTTTCATGTTCAGCGTCCCGCCGCCGCCCAAAGCAGGGAGTCCAGCCAGGCGGGCACGTAAAGACCCAGACCCAGCACCAAAGCGAAGAACAGTGCCGCCGGCAGCAGCATGCCCGCAGGTTCGGCGTAAGGCTTCTCGCCTTCCTTCTGCCCGCGGTCACCGAAAGTCATGGCGATGAACACCCGGGCCATGCCCGTGAACAGCACGGCTAGGAAGAAGAGGAAACCCGCGGCCAGCCAGTAATGCCCGCCGGCCACGGCCTCGCGGAGGATCAGGAACTTGGACAGGAACACGCCGGAGGGAGGCAGGCCGGTTATCAGGAAGAAGCCGCCCAGCCACAGCACGGCCGTGCGCGGGGCGCGCCGCCAAAGGCCGCGCACCTCCGAAATACGCTTGGTCCTCTCCGCGGCCAGGACGTTGCCCGACGTGAAGAACAGCCCCGCCTTGGTCAGGGAATGGCTGAGCGCGCCGAGCAGGGCCGCGAACAGCCCCGTGCCGCCCAGCCCGGTGCCCAGGGCCAGTATGCCCATGTGCTCGATGCTGGAATAGGCAAGCATGCGCTTATAGTCGCGCTGGCCCAGCATGAACATGGCCGCGGTGACCACCGAAAAAAGACCAAAGAGGACCAGCACGCCTCCCGTAAAATCGGCCAGCCCGGCCGAAACGCAGACGGCGTTCACGCGCAGGACCCCGAGGAAGGCGCAGTTGAGCAGCGCCCCGGAGAGCAGGGCGGAAACCAGCGCCGGGGCTTCGCTATGCGCGTCGGGCAGCCAGGTATGGAAGGGGGAAAGCCCCATCTTGGTGCCGTACCCCACGAAGAGGAAAAGGAAAGCGGCCTTGAGCAGGGGTTTGTCCAGCCCCGGCGCGGCGGCCAGCATGGCCGCGAAGTCTAGCCCGCCGCCGGCCTTCAGCCCGGCCGCGCCCAGGAACAGGTTGCCCATCAGCGCCAGGGCTATGCCCACCGAGCAGATCAGCAGGTATTTCCAGGTGGCCTCAAGTGAGCGCTTGTGGCGGTGAAAGTAGATCAGCGGGGCGGAGAGGAGGGTGGTGGCTTCGACCGCGGCCCACAGCAGGCCCATGTGGCGGCTGGAGGTAACGGCGGTCATGGCGGCCAGGAACAACAGCAGGCACCCGGTGAACACCGCCTCCGGGGCGTTATTGAAGACGAACAGCCCGTCGGCGTCCTCGCCGGGGTCGCTCTTTTCCGCCGCCAGGTAATAGGCGGCGTAATGCGAGGCGCCCAGGAACAGCAGCGACGTGATGCCCAGGAAGAACAGGCCCAGCGCGTCGAAGGAGAACCAGACGGCCTCGGAAGGGCGCGGATAGAGGGGGGTGAGCCAGGCCGCGAAAGGAACTCCGCCTGGCCCCTTCAGATAACTCAGGACCGTCAGCGCGGTGAGCAGGAAATGGACCCTTGCGGTCCAGACCAGCAGCAGGCGGCGCGCCCGGTCGGAGCGCACGATGAAGGCCAGGAACCCGGCGGCCAGCGGCAGGAGCAGGAGAGGGCGGATCATTTGCCGTACTCCCCGCTGCGCCAGTCGGAAAGTTCCGACAACTCCGCCGTGTCTATGTGGTCGAACTCGCGGCTGATATGGAAGATGGCGATGCCCATCACGAAAACAGCCACGAACACGTCGAGCAGGATGGCGAGTTCCACCAGCATGGGCTGTTCCACGAACAGGGCCAGGCCGAAGATGTAGATGCCGTTCTCGATGACCAGGTAGCCCAGCACCTGCGTGATGGCCTTGGTGCGGGTGGTGATGAGCAGGAAGCCGGTGAAAATGGTGGCGAGCGACGCCGGGACTATCCAGGCCACGTTAGTCTCGGGCAGCGGCAGGCGCGAGCCGAGCCAGGAGGAAGCTATGAACGCCCCGAGGCAGAGCAGGATGGAGGCCGGGTAGCTGATGAGCGGCTCCACGTCCTTGCGGGCCCCGGAGCGGTCGCGCGCCCGCAGCAACAGCCAGGGGAAGACCACACCCTTGAGCGTGACTATGGCCACCGGGAAGATCAGCGCGCGCACGCCGTGCGCCGCGCCGCCACCGGCCAGCAGGGGCAGCAGGCCCGCCACCACGCCCTGCACCGCCACGAGGCGGATGCAGCCGGAAAGCGAGCCGGTAACGGCCAGCGCCATGTCCAGCAGGATCACCACTACTATGATCAGTTCGGCGAAAGTGTTCATCAGCGTCCCACCTGGAAGATCAGGGCCAGCGCCGAGAAGGCGAAGGCGGTTATCAGCAAGTACGGCACCTTGGTCAGGCGCAGGCGGGCCAGGACGGATTCCACCACGCCCACCGCCACCGCCACGCCGAGCACGGCGAGCAGGAACAGGGCGGAGTCGCCGGCCCAGGAGCCGGTGCGCCGCGGCAGCACCATGGAAGCGATCAGGGCCGCGAACAGCCAGAGCTTGAGGGCCGCGCCGTAGAGGATGTAGGCCAGGTCCGGGCCGCTGTGGTCCAGCACCATCACCTCGTGGATCATGGTGAGTTCCAGGTGGGTATTGGGATCGTCCGCCGGGACCCTGGAGTTCTCGGCGAGCAGCACTATGAAGAAAGCGGCCGTGAGCAGCGCCAGCACCGGGGCCGCCACTCGCCAGGTTTCCGGAGTAAGGGCCGCGAACATCCCTGAAAGCGAAGTCTGCCCGCCCACCCTCGCCAGCGCGGCCAGCCCGAGGAAGAAAGCGGGTTCGGCGAAAACGGCGAACTGCACTTCGCGGCTGGCGCCCATCCCCTCGAAAGCGGAGCCCGTGTCCAGGGCCGCCAGCACGGTGGCGAACCGGGCGAGGCCCAGCAGGTAGAGCAGGAAGATGAAATCGCCCTCGAAGGCGAGGAACGACGGGCGCCCGGCGAAAGGCAGCACCAGCAGGGCCGTGACCAGGGCGCAGACCCCGGTCACCGGGCCGGCCCTGAACACCCAGGTAGCGGTGCGGCTGTACACCGGGGTCTTGCGAAAAAGTTTGTAGAGGTCGAAATAAAGCTGGAGCGCCGGCTGGCCGCGGCGGCCGCCGAAGAAGGCCTTCACCCGGTTTATGATCCCGGGCAGCAGCGGGGCCAGGAGCATGGCCGCGAGGTACTGGGAGAAGGGCTTTATAATTTCCATAGCAGGAGCCCTATGAGGGTGACCACGATGTAGAGGATATAGATCTGGAGCCGGCCGTGCTGCAGCCAGCTGAACCGGAAGGCGAGGTCGCGCAGGCGGGCGGCCGCCGGCATATACACGGAATTGTAGAAGACCGCCTGGGCCTCCAACGAGAAGGAGGCCTTGGCCGGGAAATATTCGGAGATCACCGGGTAGCGGCCTATCTTGCGCAGCAGCGGCTGGAAGAAATCCGTGAGCGGCTGGGCGAACGAGGAGGCGCCGTACTGCATGCGCGCCGAGGGGGCGGCGTAGCCGCAGTCCCAGGTGCCGGCGACGGCCGGCTCGCGGCCGCCGAGGAAGGCGCGGCGCTTGGCGGCGGCTATGGCGACGATGCCCAGCAGCGCGAACCCGCCGGCAGAAACGTACAGGAAGGGGGCCATGGCTTCCAGGCCACCGAGGAAACCGTAGTACGGCCCGAACCCGGAGCCGACGGCGAAGGCGAGCGGTCCGAGCAGCAGCGGGGCCAGCAGCCCCGAACCCAGGCAGAGCACAGCGAGGATCCACATGGGGCCGGCCATGAGCCCGCCCGGGGCGTGGGCCCCGGCGGCGCGCTCGGTGCGCGGCTCCCCTAGAAAGGCCACGCCGTAGGCCCGCGCGAAGGCGGCCGCGGCCAGAGCGCCGGCCGTGGCCAGGGTCAGGCCGGCGGCGGCGCCGGCTATGGCCACCGGGCCGGGGGCGTTCAGCGCCCTGAAAGCGCCTATGTAAACGAGGAACTCCCCGGCGAAGCCGTTGAGGGGCGGCAGGGCGCAGGCGGCGGCAGACCCGGCGAGAAAGAGCGCGGCCGCCGCTGGCATGCGTTTGGAAAGGCCGCCGAGCGCCTCCAGCTCGCCGGTACCGGCCGCGTGCAGGACGGCGCCGGCCCCCATGAACAGCAGGCCCTTGAAGAGCGCGTGATTGAAGACGTGCAGGAGCGCTCCCGCGAAGGCCAGCGAGGCCAGCCGGTCGGCGCCGCAGGCGGCGGCCACCACGCCCAGCCCCAGGGCCAGCAGTATTATCCCCACGTTCTCAATACTGGAGTAAGCGAGCACCCGTTTAAGTTCATGCTGCGCCAGCGCGAACAGGGCGCCGCCAAGGCAGGAAACCAGCCCCAGCCCCAGCAGCAGCCAGCCCCACCATTCGGGCCAGGGCCTGAGAAAAGCCAGCACGCGGATAAGTCCGTACACCCCGGTCTTTATCATGACGCCGCTCATCACCGCGGAGACGTGGCTGGGCGCCGCCGGGTGAGCTTCGGGCAGCCAGACGTGAAGGGGAATGAACCCGGCTTTCAGGCCGAACCCCGCGAGCGCCAGCAGGAAAACCGCCGAAGCCGTGCCGCCGGCCGGGGGGGAGAAAGAGGAGAAGTCCATGGAGGGCGCGCCGGCCCCGAGCAGGGCGAACATGGCCATCAGCAGCAGCGCCCCTGCGCCGCCGGCCGCCAGGTAGATGAACCCCGCCTTGCGCGCCTGTTCCTTCTCGTGCTCGAAGAGGACCAGCAGGAAAGAGGCCGCCGCCATCAGTTCCCAGCCGAGCAGGAAGAGAACGGCGTTGGAGGCCGTGAAGACCAGCAGCATGGCCGCGGTCAGCAGATTGAACGCGGCCCACGGCAGGGCGGGGTCCTTTCTGCCTTCGTAAGCCTTAAGATAACCGGCGCCGTAAACGGCGCCCAGACCGGTCAGCAGGAAAAGCGGCACCAGGAAGAAGGCGGCCAGCGGGTCCAGCACCAGCGAGAAAGAGCCCAGCGGCACGGACCAGGGAAAAGATACGGTTGCGGGTTCTCCTGAGAGGAGTACCGGAAGGGCGCCTGAAAGGCCGGCCAGCGCGGCGGCGGCGGCGGCGTAAGTTCCGGCCCGGGCCGGAGCCCCGGGGCGGCCGCGCAGGCAAAGCGGCAGCAGAGCTCCGCAAAGGAGTAAGGCAAGGGCGAGCAGGAGGAGAGACATTTACAGTAGAGATCCCGAAAAACCGCGCCGTCAGGGTGGTCTATAAGAGGCATCCGGAACTGCCGCGGCGGTACTTATAATCTAAAAAATATGGGGGCAAGTGTCAAATCCCGCCGTTTTTATATAGAATAAGCGGCGAGGCCGAATTATGAAAAAACCAGCAAGAAAGAAACCCGCCGCCAAAAGCCCGGCCGGCATACTGGAACAGATGCTGAATTGCGTTCCCTCGCCGGTCTTCGCGAAAGACCGGGAACACCGCTTCCTTTACCTGAACAAGGCCGCCGCGGATTTCCTCGGCCATTCCAATGAAAAGATGATCGGCAAGACCGACACCGACTTCTTCCCCGAGGCGCAGGTGCGGGTCTTCTGGGAGAAGGACGACGAAGTGTTCCGCAGCGGAGCGGAATCCATCAACGAAGAGCAGCTCACCGACGCGGCCGGCGTAAACCATACCATCGTGACCCGCAAGAGCGTCTTCAAGGACGGGGAAGGCCGCGATATCCTGATAGGCGTGATCAACGATATCACGGCCATGCGCAAGGCCCACAGCGAACTCTCCATGTTCCGCAAGCTGCTGGAGAATTCTAACGACGCCATCTTCATAGTGAACCCGCGCGACGGGGCTTTCCTGGACGTGAACGAGACCGCCTGCCGGCGCCTGGGCTATCCGCGCGAGACCCTGCTGCGCATGACCGTACCTGACATCGAGGAGACCGCCGCCGGCGCCAACGGCTGGGCCGACCTGAAGGCGCGGATACTGGCTTCCGACAACCTGCTCATCGGCGGCAGGCACCGGCGGGCCGACGCTTCCACCTTCCCGGTGGAGGTCAGCGTAAGCAAGGCCGAAATAGACGGCAAGACCTACCTGCTGGCCAATGCCCGAGATATTACCGAAAGGAAAAAGATGGAAGAGGCCATGCGCGAAGTCGACACCCTGCGCGGCCTCATCCCGATCTGCGCCAAATGCAAGAAGATCCGCGACGACAAGGGTTTCTGGCAGAAGGTGGAAACCTACCTGGAGAGGCATTCCAACGCCCGCTTCACGCACGGCCTGTGCAAGGAGTGCATGAACGAACTTTACGGCAAGGAGACCTGGTTCAAGGAAGAGGGGAAATAGGCGTCAGCGCCCGGCCTTCACCTGGGGGAGATAGGCGCCGTAGCCCTCGCGCTCCATTTCCTCCAGCGCGACGAAGCGCAAGGCGGCCGAATTTATGCAGTAGCGCAGCCCCCCGGGGGCCGGCCCGTCGTTAAAAACGTGGCCCAGGTGGGAATCGCTCGCCCGCGAGCGGACCTCGGTCCTTTCCATGCCCAAGGAGACGTCCTTCTTCTCTTCCACCGGCGCCCCGGGCGCCGGCCGGGTAAAGCTCGGCCAGCCGGAGCCGGAATCGAACTTATCCGAAGAGAGGAACAGCGGCTCCCCGCTCACCACGTCCACGTAGATCCCTGCCCTGTGGTTGTCCCAATACTCGTTCTTGAACGGCGGCTCGGTGCCGCAGTTCCTCGTTACCTCGTACTGGAGAGGGGTGAGTTTTTTCAGTTTATCTTCCATCGGGGCCTCCGGGGACCGGGAACAGGCGGTCAGGCAGAGAAGGACCGCCGGCAGCAGGCGGGGGATCAAGCTTTCTCCAGGCGCCGGCAAGCCACCAGGTCCACGCCCAGCCCCAGGAAATCAGGAGCTATCACGGAGCCGGCCTTTACGGGCGAGGTGACCACTATGCGCTTCACCGCTTCCATGGCGGCGAAAAGTTTTTCACGGGGGATGGGTTTCGAGGTGCGGACCGGCAGCATCTTCAATTCCAGGCCCCGGGTCAGCACCGAGGTGGTCAGCGTACGCGAAGGGGCTTCGGTCTCCTGGCGGGCATAGGCCTGGCCCCGCTTGCACTTGTACCCCGTCACTGAAATGAGGCGGGTGCCGTCGGCCTCCACTTCGAGGCGGCAGCCCTGCGGACACTCGATGCACGTCATGAGGCGTTTCATGCGGGAGAGACCCCCAGGTATTCGGCGGCCAGGCGCCCGGCGAGTTCGCTGTCGCGGGTCACCCAGTCGGCGAGGTCGTAAACCTTGCAGGCGTTGCCGCAGGCGAAGACCCCGGGAACGGAGGTGAGGTTTACCTCTGGCGCCACGGGAGCGTTGGTGCGGCGGTCGATCTCCCCGCCGGCCATCTCGAGCAGTTCGTTCTCGGGGATAAGGCCCACGGAGACCAGCACGGTGTCGCAGGCGAGGGAAAAAGCGGAGCCCGGAACTTCGGCGAACCTCTCGTCCACCTTTACCACGTCCACGCCTTCCACCCGGTCCCGGCCGGTTATCCTGGCGACCTTGTGGCCGAGGTAAAGCGGGATACCGAAATCCTCAAGGCACTGCACCACGTTGCGCACCAGGCCGCGGCTGGTCTTCTGTATCTCTATCACGGCCTTCACCTTCACGCCTTCGAGCGCCATGCGGCGCGCCATGATGAGCCCGATATCCCCTGAGCCCACTACCACGGCTTCTCTGCCGGGGATCCAGCCTTCCATGTTGACCATCTTCTGGGCCAGGCCGGCGGGATAAACTCCGGCGGGGCGGGAACCGGGGATGGGGATCATTTCGCGGGTGCGCTCACGGCAGCCGGTGGCGAGTATCACAGCCCCCGCCTTGACCTCTTCCAGCGCCCCGGGCCGCAGGAAAGACACGCGCCTGTCCGGAGTGAGGCGCACCGCGAAGGAGCGCAGACTCACCTCTATGCCGGCGTCCCCGCGCACCCTGGCGGCGAACCGGTCGGCGTATTCGGGGCCCGTCAGTTCTTCCTTGAAATGGTGGAGGCCGAACCCCGGGTGTATGCACTGGTTGAGGATACCGCCCAGATGCTGGTCGCGCTCCAGCAGCAGCACGTCGGAGACCCCGGCGCCGCGTGCCGCCAGCGCCGCCGCCATCCCGGCCGGCCCGCCGCCCACAATTACCAGTTGCCGTTCTTTCACTTACGCTCTTCCTTTATGAGTTCGGAGCCCGGACCGCGCTTGGTAATATCCGTAACGCGCAAGCCCAGTTCCTCCTGCATGATCTTCATGATCCGGGTAGTGCAGAAACCACCGTGACAGCGGCCGGCCTGGGCCCGGGTGCGGAACTTAACCCCGTCGAGGGTGCGCGCCCCGTGCTTTACGGCGTCGCGGACCTCCTGGGCGGAGACCAGCTCGCAGCGGCAGACGATATCGCCGTAAGCGGGGTCCTTCTCGATGAGGCGCCGCGTCTCCTCCAGCGGGATCTGGAACAGGTGCACCGGCCGGGGCCGGAGGCGGTGGAACTCCGCTTTAGGGACCAGCTCCAGACCGCGCTTCTTCAGGATATCGGCCACCATGACGGCGATGGCCGGGGCGGAAGTGAGGCCGGGGGACTGGATGCCAGCGGCGTTCACCAGGCCGGGAACGGAATCCTCGTGGCGGATGATGAAATCCTTGCCGGAGGCCGGGCGCAGCCCGGCGAAATAGGCGATGATGTCGGACCGGTCCACGGACGGCATCATGCGGCGGGCCCCGGCCAGCACTTCGGCGAGGCCCTCGTCGGTGGTGGAGAGGTCCTCCTTGTCGGGGGTGTCGTGCGCGGTGGGCCCGATCATGGGGTTGCCGTCCGAGGTCTTGATTATCAGGACGCCTTTCGAGGTAGCGGAGGGCAGGGGGAAAATGATGTGGTTGGCCAGATGCTCGCGCTTCTTGTCCAGCAGGTACTCCTCGCCTTTGCGCGGGGAGATGGTGAAGGTGGGTGCCCCGGCCAGGGCCGAGACCTCGTCGGCGTACAGGCCGGCCGCGTTCACGAGCCAGCGCGAGCGCCAGACCTGCCCTCCGGCCGTGACCTCGAAACCCTCTTCGGACCGCGAGACCGCGGTCACCCGCGAGGAGGTCCGCAACTGCACGCCGTTCTTCACGGCGTTCTCCACCAGGGCGTAAACGAAGCGGTAAGGACTGATGATCCCGGCGGAAGGCACGTACAAGGCGGCCTTGACCTCGGGGCCGAGGTTGGGCTCCCGGGCGTCCAGCCACCTGCGGTCCACTATCTGCAGGTCCTTTACCCCCAGGGCTTCGCCTTCACGCTTTATCTTCTCCAACTCGGGAAGGTCCGCTGCGTCGAAGACCACGATCAGCTGGCCGCAGCGGGCAAAATCCAGGCCCAGGTCCCAGGCCAGTTCTTCGCGCAGCAGGCGGTTGCCCTCCACGCAAAGCCAGCCCTTGAGCGAGGAGGGCGGGTTCTGGGTGCCGGCATGGATGATGCCGCTGTTGGATTTGGAGACGCCGAAGGCGGGCTCGGCCTCTTTCTCGAGCAGGAGGACGCTGAGCCGGTAGCGGGAAAGTTCCCTGGCTATGGCGGCGCCGGTGACGCCCGCCCCTACGATAATGACATCGCGAACCATTAACATCATCTTACAATTTTGAAGCCGGCAGCTGCCAAAAAAAGCGCGCGCAGCCGGCAATAATATATTAGAATATCCGCATATGAAACGCCTTTACAGGAGCAGCGACAACAAGGTCTTCGCCGGCATACTCGGGGGTTTGGGCGAGTATTTCGACGTGGACCCGGTGCTGCTCCGCCTGGGATTCGTCTTCCTGCTTTTAGCCACCGCCGTGATCCCGGGCGTCATAGCCTATGCGGCCGCCGTTTTCATAGTGCCGCGCAAGCCGGCTCCGTGAACCGGGGCGCTTTCATGGTACGGGGGAAAATGTGAACCGCCTTTTTGCGCTCGTTCTTTTGCTGCTGCCGGGACCGCTCCTGGCCCAGTGGCCCGCCCAAAACGAAGAGGATGAATTTTTCAGCCTGGAGCGCGCCTCGCTGGAAGAGGCCCTCGACATCAAAACCTCCGTGGCCAGCCGCAGCGCCATGCGCCTGCGCGAGACCCCTGGCCTGGTGACCGTCATCACGCGCGAAGAGATCCAGGCGTTGGCCCCCAGGGACCTCAAGGACGTCCTCAAACTGGTCCCCGAATTCGATTTCGGCATGGACGTACAGGGCAACCTCGGCCTGGGCGTGCGCGGCAACTGGGCCAACGAGGGGAAGGTGCTGCTGCTCTGGGACGGCCAGACCTACAACGAGACGCTCTACTCCACCATCCAGTTCGACCGTTTCCCCGTGGACCAGATCGAGGAGATCGAGATCATCAAAGGGCCCGGCTCCGCCCTCTACGGCGGCTTCGCCGAGTTGGCCGTCATCAATATCCGCACCCGCTCCGCCAAAGCCTTGAACGGCAGCAGCGTCTACGCGGCCTACGGCCAGGGAGACAGGGCGCGGGCCAGGAACTACGCCGGCTATTCTTTCGGGCGCGCCTACGGCTGGGGAGAATTCTCCGCCAAGACGCACTGGGGCGAAGCCCAGCGCAGCGACAGGCGCTACACGGATTTCAACGGCGATTCCTATAACATGAACCGGGCCTCGGACCTGCGCCCGCGCTCCCTTAACCTGCACGCCGCCGGCAAGGACCTCTCCTTCCGCTTCATCGCGGACGACTACACCCTGCGCGACCGTGACCACTTCGGGGCCATGCTCTCCACCGGCTCGTCCAAAGTGCAGTTCCCGGCGCTGTTCGCGGAACTGCGCAGGTCCGTCTACCTGCCCTGGCTGATCCGCCTGGAGCCGCACCTGAACTACACCCGCGCCATGTCCTGGCTGGAAAAGGACGAATATTTCGCCTATGACAAAAAGACGCAGCGGGTCACGGGCGGGGCCACCGCTTTCCGCCGCTTCGGGACCGCCACGGAAGTCATCGCGGGCGGGGAGTATTTCCACGACCAGGTAAAAGTGGACGGGATCACCGCCGCGGCGTCGCAGTACGCCAGCGGCGCCGAAACGGCCGATTTCGACAACTACGCCTTCTTCGGCCAGGCGAACGTCAATTCCGACCTGGCGAACCTGGTGGCGGGCGCCCGCTACGACAAGCACTCCAGGTACGGAGCCTCGCTGGTACCGCGCCTGGCCGTCACAAAACTCGTGAACGATCTGAACTTCAAGGCCATCTACAGCCAGGCCTTCCGCGCCCCCGCTATAGAGAACATCCGTCTGGCGAACGACCGCGGTATGGACATAAAGCCGGAAAAGACCACCTCGATAGAACTCGAGGCCGGCTACAAAGCTTCGGACACTTTCTATTTTTCGGGGAACGTCTTCCAGACCACCATCAGGCATCCCATAATTTACACATTAGTGAACGGCCTGGAGACCTACCGCAATTACGACCGCACCGGTACCCGCGGCGCCGGGGTGGCGGTCAAGTTCAAGAGCGGTCCTTACCGCGCCGACCTGGCCTACCACTGCTACTCGGCCCGCGCCAACAGGGTGGACGTTTACAGCGTGCCGGGCCACGGCAGCTACCTGCTCGGCTTCCCCGCCCACAAATTCATCTTTAACGCGGCCATGCCTCTAGCCAGGGGGCTGACCTTCAACCCCACGGCCGTCTACCTTTCCCGCAGGTACGGCTACGCGGGCGACGGCACCGCGGTCAAAGCTTTCGGCGAGCAGGTCATTACGGACCTTAACTTCCAGTTGAAGGACCGCTTGCTGCGGCGCCTCACCCTGAACCTGGGAGTGAAGGACGCTTTTAATTCCGGCTACGCGTACTTACAGCCATACAACGGCGGCCACGCCCCCCTGCCCGCGTCCTCGCGGGAGATCTTCCTGAAGGCGGGCTATGAGTTCTAAACTTCTCCGGGCCCTATTGCCGCTCCTGCTGGCGGCCCCGGCCGCCGCGGGCGAGCCGCTCGCCGTGCTCTCCGCCGGCACGGGGGCGTACATGGAGTCTTTTTCCGCCTTCCAGGCGTCCTACGGCCGCGAAGTCCCCTATTTCGACATGGCCGGCGGGAAACCGGCGATCCCCGCCGGCACGTCCCTGATAGTGGCGTTCGGCGGCAAGGCCGCGAATTACGCCTATCCCGCCGGTATTCCGGTCATCTACTGCATGGCTCCCGGGCTCTTCACGAAGCGTGGCGCCCCTGAGGGGCGCTCGGTGAAGATAAGCCTCATCCCGGAATTCGGAAAGATCCTGTCGCAGTTGAAAGAGATCCAGCCGGGCCTGAAGCGCCTGCGCACCTTCTGGAGGAGCCCCTCTGTCGGCCGCCTAGAGGGGCACCTTGAAGCCGCCGGCCAGGCACTGGGCATAGAGGTCTCGGTGGTCAAGGTCTCGGACTCGGAGGATTTGCCGGCCCTGCTGCGCCAGGTCAACGGCAACGCGGACGCCATCTGGCTGCCGCCCGACCCGCTGCTCATCAGCCCGGAGAATCTCATGATGCTCAGGGATTTCTCCTGGGCCAACGGCATCCCGTTCTACGGCTCCACCAAGGGCATGACCCGGGAAGGCGCCGCCGCCTCCGTAGGGGTCAGCTTCGGCGACATGGGCGCTACGGCGGCCGAGGCGGCCCGCCGCCTGCAGGCCGGGGAAAACCTGCCCGAGCTCATCTTCCCGGCGAGGATGGAACTCACCCTTAACGCTTCCGCCGCCAGGAAATGCGGGTTGAAGTTCCAGCCTGAAATCCTCAAAAAGGCCAATTACCTCTTCCCATGAAACTGCATCTCAAGATCTTCGCCTTCATCCTCTCCCTGCTGGGCATTTCGCTGTGGGTGAACATTCACTTCTCCGGCAAGGCCGTGACCGAGGCCATGAGCGCGCAGATAACGGACAACGCCGTGACCGCCGCCGAGGACATCTCCGGCCCGCTCCACAAGGCGCTGCAGTCCCGCAGCGAACTCGAGGCCATAAAGGCCCTGCACCTTTTCGAGCAGAAGACCGGGGCCCTTTACGCGGCCATAATCGCCACGGACTCCACCATCATCGCCCACACCAACGTGGCCCTGACCGGCACCCGCCTGCAAAGCCCGCTCATGCGCCGCACCGCCCAGACCAGCGCCCCGCAGTTCCGCCGCGAGGTCTACAAGGGCGAGGAGACGGTGGAGGTACTGCTGCCGCTGAAAGCCCAGGCGCGCCCGAGCAACGAGGACATCCTTTTCGAGGGGCTCGGCGGCGGCGGCGCCGCGGCCGGCTTCCTGCAGGCGGCCCTGCCCCTCACCCAGGCGAAGAAAGCCGAGCAGAACATCATTTTCCGGCTGCTGCTCATCGCCGTGCTCATCTCCATCGCCGCGCTGGCCCTCTCCGCCATCTTCGTGCGCATCATCATGGGCCAGCTGAACCAGCTGCGCGACGGCATCCGCAAGGTACGCGACGGCAACTACGACGTCCTGGTCCCGGTGATCACCGGCGACGAACTGGGTGACGTGGCGGTCAGTTTCAATAAACTGGCCAAGGGCCTGGCCGAGACCACCGTTTCCAAGCAGTACCTGGACTCCATCCTGGAGAGCATGCCGGACCCCCTCATCATCACCGACGAGGAGGGCAGCATCCTCAAGGCGAATATGGCGGCCTACGCTTTCTCCGGCTACGACTTCATGCCCCCTGCCTCCATGAACATCAAGGACCTGCTGGAGCCCCAGGCCGACGGGGGGGTGGCCCCCTTCAGCCTGCTTTCCTGGACGGGGCACACCAAGGAGATGGACCTCCTTTTCAAGTCAGAGGACGGCAGGCGCATCCCGGTGATGCTTTCGGCCGCCTTCACCGGGGGCACCGGCCGCAGGGAAGCCGTCATAGTGCTCAAGGACACGACCCAGCACCGGCAGTCCGAGGCGAAACTCACCCAGTACCTCAAGGAAGTGGAGACCGTGAACAGCGAGCTGGACGCGTTCGCCCACACCGTCTCCCATGACCTCAAGGAACCTCTGCGCGGCATCGAGATGTTCTCCAACATACTGATCTCCGATTTCTCAAAAAAACTGGACCCCCAGGCGGCCGATTACCTGAGCCGCATCTCCAAGGCCGCGGGCCGCATGCGGCGCCTTATCGACGACCTGCTCAGCTACGCCCGGGTGGCCCGGGTCAGGAACCCCTACGAGGACGCCTCTACCGCCCAGCTGGCGGCGGAAGCCGTGGCCAGCCTCGCCGCCACCGTAGAGGAGCACAAGGCCGTGGTGGACCTCAAAGAGGGCCTGCCGTCGCTGTTCTGCGACCCGGTGAAGGTCCGGCAGGTCTTCCAGAACCTGATCGCCAACGCCATAAAGTACAACACCAGCGGCGACCCCAGGATACAGGTGGCGGCGGAGAAGTTCGGTGATTACTACTGGAAATTCTCCGTAGCGGACAACGGCATCGGCATTCCCAGCCAGTATTACGAGGATATTTTCAAGATGTTCAAACGCCTGCACTCCAGGCAGGAGTTCGGCGGCGGCACCGGCGCGGGCCTCACGATAGTCAAGAAGATCGTGGAGGAGCACGCCGGAAAGGTCTGGGTGGAATCAAAAGAGGGGGAAGGCTCGGTGTTCTACTTCATAATACCCGCCGACCTCCGCAACAAGCCTTAAGGAGAACCTACATGGCCAACGAGAAGGAAAACCTGAGCGTACTGCTGGTGGAGGACAACGAGGACGACGTCCTGATAGCCCAGCGCGCCTTTCGCGAATTCAAGGTGATAAACGAGGTGCAGGTGGCCCGCGACGGGCAGGAGGCCCTCGACATGCTGGCCGGCGCGGGACGCTACTCCGGCAAGAAACCTTTCCGCCCCGCGCTGATACTGCTGGATATCACCCTGCCCCTGATGGACGGCATGACCGTGCTCAAGCGCCTAAAGGCGGACACGGCCCTGCGTGGGATCCCCGTGGTAATGCTCACCACCTCCTCGCGCCACGAGGACATAGTGCGCAGCTACGAGAACGGGGCGGCCTCCTACATCACGAAACCGGCCGCGCTCGAGGAATTCCTGGAACTGGCCCGCCGTTTCGAAATGTACTGGGCCACGGTCTCCAAACTCCCGGTCTAGGCCGCCTTATGACCGAAAGAAAGAACATGAGGATCCCGGACATAGCGCTGCTCAAGTGGCGCAATATAGCGGACCTGCTCGCCCAGGTGGCGCAGGTGCCGGCGGCCACGGTCAACATCGTGGAGGAGAATTCCCTGCGCGTGATCGGCGCCAGCCAGGGCAACGAGGCCCCGCTCGAGGAGGATTCCCGGGTCGAGATGAAGCCCGGCCTGAAGATCTACTGCTCGGCTGTCATCCAGGCCCGCGAAAAGCTCGTGATCCCCGACGCCACCAAGAGCGAATTCTGGCGGGACAGCGAGGGAGCCAAGGCCGGCTTCATTTCCTACGCGGGCGTGCCGATCTTCAATCCCGACGGCGACATCTTCGGCAGCATCTGCCTCTTCGACCGCAAACCGAACAGCTTCGAGGGCCCCATCCTCCGGCTGATGGAGGAGTTCAGCGAGATAGTGACCGGGCATATACAGATCATCACCAAGAACATCCAGCTCGAGGACGCCCTGAAGGAAGTCCGCACGCTGCAGGGGCTCATCCCCATCTGCGCCAACTGCAAGAAGATCCGCGACGACAAGGGCTTCTGGCAGAAGGTGGAGGTGTACCTGGAGGAACGCTCCAACGCGCGCTTCACGCACGGCCTCTGCGAGGACTGCATCCAGAAGCTCTACGGCAAGGAGAAGTGGTTCAAAGAAAAGGACAAATGACAAAGCTGCTCCTCAAAGCCAGTGCGATCCTGGCGGCCGCGGAACTTGCGGCCATGTGCCTTTTCAGCTGCTCCGGGCTGATAAACCATCCATTCGCCATCGTGCTCGACCCCGCTCTCATGCTCCTCCTGGCCATGGGGCCCCTGTTCCTGCTGCTGCGGGGAGAAAAACGGAAGCAGGAAAAACAGGAGAAACTCGACGAAAAGCTCCACCTGATACTGAACGACCTGTGGAGCGCCTCCCTCCATACCCTCTCCACGGAAGAACTTCTAACAAAGATCCTCAAGGCGATACTCGACAACTCGCCGATCTCCATACAGCAAAAGGCGGCCATCTTCCTGGTCGAAGACGGGACGCTTCGGCTCAAGTCGAGCCTCGGTTTTGGGGAGGAACAGAAGCGCCTCTGTGGGGAAGTGCCACGGGGGAGATGCCTTTGCGGAGCGGTCCTTGAAACGGGATCTCCCGTATTTTCGTCCCAGATCGACGCCAGGCATCACATACTCTCCCGCGACACCAAACCTCACGGCCATTACTGCCTCCCCATAAGATCAGCTGGACAGGTAATCGGAGCGTTGAACCTCTACCTTGACCCGGGACACCGGCGCGACGCCGCGGAAGAGGCCTTCCTGGGCTCGGTCTGCGCCATAATCGCGCGCATAATAGAGGGAAAAAAACTGGAACGCTCCCTCTTCCAGATGCAGAAGATGGAGGCCCTCAACCGTTTCGCGGCCGGCATCTCTCACGATTTCAATAACATCCTGGGAGCCATCGGCGGGTATTCTTCAGCCGCCGCGCGCACCCTGCCGCCGGATGCCCCCCTGGCCGATGACCTCAGGGAGATCTCCGCCGCAGTAGAGAAAGGGGCGGCCCTTACCAGACAATTGAAGCTTTTTTCCAGGCAATCCGAAGAGAACAGGGAAACGGTGGATATAAACCGCCACATCACTGACTCGGTCCAAATGTTGAGGCGTCTCACGGGCGCGGCGGTGACCTTTGAACTGCACCCTGCGAAACGGGCGCTGCCGGTCAAATGCGACCGAAGTCATATAGACCAGGTCCTGATGAACCTGACCGCCAACGCCAGGGATGCAATGCCGAACGGGGGAACCCTGAAACTGGAATGTTCCTGGGAAGAGATCTGTTTTGTAAGTTCGAAGCAATGCCTTAAAGCCGCCAGGATAGCGGTTTCGGATACCGGGGAGGGAATGGACGAGGCGTTGAGAGAAAGGATCTTCGAACCTTTCTTTACCACGAAAGAGGAGGGGAAGGGCTCCGGCCTCGGACTCGCCATAGTCCACGGGATAATACAGCAGCACGGAGGGGAAATACTGGTGCGCAGCACGCCCGGGGCCGGCACACGTTTCGATATCTACCTGCCGCTGGAAGAAGGGCAGGTGTCAGAATAACCCGAGGTGCCCGAGCAGTATTTTAAGTCCTATAACTATCAGGATGATCCCGCCGGCGGCTTCCATTTTGTGTTCGAAGAAATGGCCGCCGGCGGAGCCTATCTTAACCCCCGCGACGGACATGAAGAACGTGACCAGGCCGATCACCAGCACCGGCCCTATGATGGAGAGGGCCAGCAGGGAGAAAGTAAGCCCGACGGCCAGCGCGTCGATGCTGGTAGCGATGGCCAGCACGGTAAGGGTGCCGGTGTCGAACGGGCAGGTCTTGGGCCCGCCGCACTCCTCTTCCTCTTTCATCTGGAAGGCCTCATAGAGCATCTTGCCGCCCACGCCCAGCAGCAGCCCGAAGGCTATCCAGTGGTCCCAGCCGGAAATGAAGCTCCGCATGCTCAACCCGGCGCCCCAGCCCAGTACGGGCATAAGGGCCTGGAACCCGCCGAAGAAAAGCCCCATTTTGAGCGCGTCGGGCAGGTGCAGACGTTTCATGGTGGCGCCGCTGGCTATGGCGACGGCGAAGGCGTCCATGGAGAGACCGAGGGCTATGAGAAGTATTTCCAGCGCGGGCATGGGGAAATTATACAAACTTGACCGCCGGGCGCCCTTTTAATATATTAGGAATATGAACCCAATAGGACTTTTGCGACAATTCATCCAGGGCCTGACCAGCGATACCGAACCCGGCCAGATAGGCGCCGGCATCGCGCTGGGCTTCCTTATCGGCCTGATGCCCAAAGCCACGCTGACGGCGCAGCTCCTGATAGTGGTGCTGATGGCTTCCAAGGTAAACCTCCCCATGGCCCTGCTCTCGGCGCTGGCCGTAAGCCTGCTCAATCCCCTGATAGACAAGGTCAGCGACCCGCTGGGTTACGCCCTGCTGACCAGCGAGGCCCTGCGCCCGCTCTGGACCAAACTCTACAACACTCCGGTGCTGCCCTGGACAGGTTTCAATAACACCGTGGTGCCGGGCGGGCTGGCCATCGGCGCGGTCCTGCTGGCGCCGGTCTATTTCGCCGGGAAGCGTTTCGGCGTCTTCTATAACGCGAAATTCCGCGACAGGGTAATGAACTCCAAAATGATAAAAGGCCTGAAGGCTTCATGGCTCTTCGACTGGTACTTCAAGGAGGGGGTGGCCTCTTGATAGGCATAGCCTCTGATGAGGCACTGCCATAGGCTTGTAATATGCGCAAAACATACATTCTTCCTCGTCTTGTCCTGCTGGTCCTCGCCTGGGCTTTCTTCTTCTTCGCTTTCGACCCCATCCTTAAATGGGGTCTGATAAAAGGGCTAGAGAAAGGCGCCAAGGCCAGGGCGGAGATAGCCTCGCTCAAGACCACCTTCCTGCCGCCCTCGCTGAGGATCACCGGCTTCGCCGTGGCGGATTCCGCCAACGAATACGCCAACCTGGCCGAGTTCGCCGAACTCTCCTTCGCCGCCGAGGGCGCGCCGCTGCTGGAGAAAAAGCTGGTGGTGGACCAGGCCTCGCTCAAAGGCCTGCGCTTCGGCACGCCCCGCAAGACCTCGGGCAAGCTGCCTTTCGTGAAAGAGGAACCCTCCGAACTGGCCGAAGCCCTGAAAAAGGAATCGAAGGATTTCGCGCTGGACCGGGCCGAGGGGGTAAAAGAGGACGCCGTAAAAGATTACAAGGTCTCCCCCGACGAACTGGAATCGGTGAAACTGGCCAAAAAGCTGGAGGAGGACTACAACCGCGATTATAAGGCCATCTCGGAGCGGCTCGCCCCGGAGAAATACGAGGCAGGGATGGACGCCCTCAAGGCCCGTTACGAAAAAGCGAAGAACGAGAAGAATTTCGCCAAGCAGGCCAAGGAGTACGCAGACATCGGCAAGGAAGTGAAGAAGCTCACCGCGGATTTTAAGAAGGACAAGGTTGAGGCCGAAGCGGCCTTGGCGAAGGCCAGGGACGCCTTCAAGGCCGTGGAAGAAGCCCGCAAGCGCGATACGGCCGCGGTCATGGCCAAGATGAAACTGCCGTCCATGGACACGCAGTCCATCGCCCGGATGCTGGCCGGCCCGGCGATAGCCGAAAAGACCGCCCTGGCGCAGAAGTGGATCGGCCTGGCGCGCAAGTACATGCCCTCCAATTCCAAAGGCGTGCTCAAGAACGAGGCGCCCCGCGGGCGCCTGGTGCATTTCCCCAGGGAAAAGACCTATCCGACCTTCCTGGTGCGCCGCCTGGAACTTACCGGCGAGCTCGGCCGGGAAGACCCGCTGGCCTACAGCGGCGAGATCGCCGGGCTCACCACCCAGCCGCAGGTTTACGGCCACCCGACCACCGCCGAACTGAAAGGTGCCAAGGGCGCGAGGCGCCTCGACCTGAAGGCCTCGCTGGACGCCACCGGCGAGACAGTGAAGACCGATTCCCGCCTCTCCTATTCCGGCATGCCGGTAAAGGAACTGCAACTGGGCTCGCCGTCTTCGTTCCAGGTCAATATAGCCGGGGCTACCGGTTCCTTCGAAGGCGCCCTGAAAACCGCCGGGGAGAACCTGGACGGCCGGGCCGCGCTGCGCCTCGCCGGCGGCAGCTTCAAAGCCGACGCTTCCAAGATAAAGGCCGCGCCCCTGCGCTCGGCGGTAGAATCCTCATTCTCCGGCCTTTCCTCCGCCCTGATAGAAACGGACATAGCCGGCACGGTAAAGGACCCCGAACTTTCAATAAACACCGATCTGGCCAACGCCCTCTCCCGGGCTTTCTCCGGAGCCATGGGCGCCGAAGTGAAGAAAGCCCGGGAAGAGGCCCAGAAGAAGATAGACGGCGCGCTGAAGCCCTACCAGGACAAACTGAACGGCCTGGCGGGCGACAAACAGGCTGAGCTGGGCAAAAAACTGCAGGGGACCGAGGGCCGCCTATCCGAGGCGGGGGAAAAGCTCCTCAAAGGCCTCGCGCCCGGCAAACTGAAGCTGCCCAAATTCAAGCTCTGACCCAAGACACTTACCTATAAGGAAGGCCCTCCCCGAAAAGGAGGGCCTTCCTGCTTTTGCGGGCGGGGGAAAAGCCCCCCGGACCGCGTTACAAAACACCGCGCCATAACGATAACGTTACCCCCCTGTAACGCCGCTTTTATACCAGTACCCGCAGATAAGTAACGCAACAGTAACGGTGCTCTCCGACGTTAAAAGCCCCCGTTTAAAAAGGTATTGACAAAACGCGAACGGTGACGTATACTATTTACGTAGTCAACGTTAATCAATTAACGTTATTAAATAACGGTGCAGAATGCAACGTTATATCCTGAACGATAAGACCCCCGGGAGGAAAGTATGGCTAAGATAATCTGCATAGACGACGACAAGGACATCCTGGACACCTGCGAAGTGGTGCTGCAGGGCCAGGGACACACCGTTGTTACGGCGATCAACGGCAAAGAGGGCTTCGAAAAGGCCGCCAAGGGGAAACCCGACCTCATCATATTGGACGTCATGATGGACGACTCCACCGAGGGTTTCACCACGGCGCAGAAGTTCCGCCGCACCGAGACCCTCAAATACGTACCCATCATGATGCTGACCTCCGTGAACGAGACCTCCCCGCAGAAGTTCGGCGAAAAGGACGGGGAATTCCTGCCCGTGGACGCCTTCATGGAAAAACCCATTAAGCCCAAGGAATTCCTGGCCCGGGTTAAGGAACTGCTCGCCCTTAAGAAGGAGCAGGTGAACGTAGAAGGCCGCACCAAGTAAAACCGCACCCCCAAGGAGAGTTATGACAAGGATACCCCAGCGCACCGTAGAGAGGTTCTTCCGCTACTGCCAGTTCCTGCACACCCGCCTGGAAGCGGGGTCCGAGTTCGTCTTCTCGCACGAGCTGGCCGCGGCGGTGGGGGTCTCGCCGGAACAGGTCCGCCGCGACCTGATGAACTTCAAACTGAAGGGCACCCCGCAGCGCGGGTACCCCATCAAGGAGTTCCTGGCGGAGCTCTACTCGCACCTGGAATCCTCGTCGCTGACCAAGATGGTGCTGGTGGGGGTGGGCAACCTCGGAAAGGCCATACTTTCCTATTTCCTCAAGCGCAGGCCCAACCTCTCCATCGTGGCGGCATTCGACCAGGACCCGGAAAAAACCAACCGGGTCTATTCCGGCTGCCAGGTGCACCACATAGGGCAGCTGGAGAAATTCGTCTCCCGCGAGCGGGCGGCGGTGGGCATAATAACGGTGCCCGCCTCCGCCGCGCAGGAGGCGGCCGACACGCTGATACGCGCCGGGGTCAAAGGCATAGTCAACTTCGCCCCGGTTCAGCTCAAGCTGCCCCCCGGTATTTTCCTGGAGCAGCTGGATATAACGCTTTCCATAGAAAAAGTGGCGTATTTCGCCCGCAAGAGCAAGATCAAGGAGTGACATCATGAGCGCCCCGAGCAAGGTGGACAAGGTCCTGGAAAACTACAACTTCGCCAAGCGCGACAAGCTGATACCCATACTGCAGGACGTGCAGGCGGCCGACGGCTACATTTCCAAGCCGGCCGCGCTTAAAGTGGCGAAGCACCTCAACATCCCCGCCAGCAAAGTCTTCGGCGTGGCCACTTTCTACAACCAGTTCAGGTTCAAGCCGGTGGGGAAATACCACATCATGATCTGCCGCGGCACCGCCTGCCACGTGAAGGGCTCCGCCGCGGTGCTCAAGATGTGCGAAGAAGTGCTCGGCATCAAGGCCGGGGACACCACCCGCGACGGGCTGTTCAGCATAGAGGTGGTGGCCTGCATAGGCGCCTGCGGCCTGGCACCGGTCATCAGCGTGAACGGCGAATTCCACGCCAAGGTCACCGCCGACAAGCTGCGAAGGCTGGTGGAAGATTTCAAGAAGGCGGAGAACTCCAATGGAAAATAAAGACCTCATCGGCAAGAACCTCTCCGGCGTCGCCGCCTCGGCCCGCAAGGCCTTCCTGGTCCGCGCTTTCGGCAGCGAGGATTACGCCGCCAAGGCGGCCGAACTGCGCCGCGAGGCGCTTAGCCGCGCCGTTATCTACGTCGGTGCCGGCACCTGCGGCCTGGCCGCCGGCGCCGCGAAAACCCTGGAGGCGGCGAAGAAATACATAAAGGAAAATAAACTCCAGGCCGACATCCTCGAAGTGGGCTGCATAGGCCTCTGTGCCGCCGAACCCCTGCTTGACGTACAGCTGCCCGGCCAGGCCCGCGTTTCCTTCCAGCGCGCCACCGGCGACGCGGTCCCGGCCCTGCTCGATTCCGTTTTCAGGGACAAAGCCCCGCTCAAGGACCACCTCCTCGGCCAGTTCGAGGACGGGGGGAAGCGCTGGCCCAAAGTGCCGCTGCTCTCAGAGCATCCGTTCTTCGGCAAGCAGCTGCGCTTCGTGCTCAAGCACGTGGGCATAGTGGACCCCAATTCCATACAGGAGCACATAGCCCGCGGCGGCTACGGCGCCTTCCTGAAGGTCATCCACACCATGACGCCGGCCCAGGCCTGCGACGCCGTGGAGGCCAGCGGCCTGCGCGGCCGCGGCGGCGGCGGCTTCCCCACCGGCAAGAAGTGGAAGATCGCGCTGTCGTCCGACGCCGACCAGAAATACATCATCTGCAACGCCGACGAAGGCGACCCGGGCGCGTTCATGGACCGCTCGGTGATAGAAGGCGACCCGCACCGCGTGCTGGAAGGCATCGCCATCGGCGCCTACGCCATCCACGCTTCCAAGGCCTACGTCTATATCCGCGCGGAATACCCGCTGGCCATCAAGAACCTCAAGAAAGCCATAGCCGACGCCAAGGCCTACGGCCTGCTGGGAGAGAACATCTACGGCAGCGGCTTTGACCTGGACGTCATCATCAAGATGGGGGCCGGCGCCTTCGTCTGCGGCGAAGAGACCGCTCTGATGAACAGCATCGAGGGCCGCCGCGGCATGCCCAAACCCCGCCCGCCGTACCCGGCGGTGCGCGGCCTGTTCGGCAAGCCCACCGTGATCAACAACGTGGAAACCTTCGCGAACGTCCCGGAGATCATGAGCCAGGGCCCGGAGGCCTTCGCGGCCATCGGCACCAAGGGCAGCAAGGGCACCAAGGTGTTCGCGCTGTCAGGCAAGGTCAACCGCACCGGCCTCGTGGAGATCCCGATGGGCACCACGCTCAAGGAGATCGTCTTCGACATAGGCGGCGGCATAGAGAACGGCCTGGCCTTCAAGGCCGTGCAAATAGGCGGCCCCTCCGGCGGCTGCATACCGCAGAGCCACATAGACATCCAGGTGGACTACGAATCGCTCAAGACCGTCGGCGCCATGATGGGCTCCGGCGGCCTCGTGGTGATGGACGAAGGTACCTGCATGGTGGACGTGGCCAAGTTCTTCATGGACTTCATCAAGCGAGAGAGCTGCGGCAAGTGCATCCCGTGCCGCGAGGGCACGCTGCGCATGCTGGAGATCCTCAAGGCCATCACGCGCCACCGCCGGGGAGAGAAAGACGCCGACGCCCTGGCCCGCTTCTCCGGTATCATGAACCTGGAAGACCTCTCCCAGGTGATCCGCGAGACCAGTCTGTGCGGCCTCGGCCAGACGGCCCCGAACCCGGTGCTCTCCACGCTTCGCTGGTTCCGCGACGAGTACGAAGCGCACATCTTCGAGCGCAAGTGCCCCGCGGGCGCCTGCACCGAGATGCTGGAATTCACCATAGACGCCGACAAATGCAAAGGCTGCACGCTCTGCATGAAAGGCTGCCCGACGCAGGCCATAGTGGGTAAGCCCAAGGTGCCGCACTACATCATCTCGGAAAAGTGCATCTCCTGCGGGTCCTGCAGGACAGTCTGCAAATTCAAGGCCGTCAACGCCGCCTAGAGGGATAACATCATGAAACTCACCGTGAACGGAAAACCAGTAGAGGCCCAGGCGGGGGAAACCCTGCTCACCGTGCTGCGCCGCGAAGGCGTGCACGTGCCCACCCTCTGCCACATGGAAGGCATGCTCCCGTCGGGCGCCTGCCGCATCTGCGTGGTGGAAGTGGAAGGGCAGGCCAACCTGATCCCCAGCTGCTCCTTCCCCGCGGCCGAGGGCATGAAGATCCTCAGCAACAGCCCGCGCGTCATAAACGCCCGCCGGACGGTGGTGGAACTGCTCCTGGGCAGCCATCCCGACGACTGCCTCTACTGCGCCAAACAGCCCACCTGCGACCTGAACCGCCTCAGCCGCGACTACGGCGTTACCAGCCGCCGCTTCCCGGTGACCCGCAAGAAAAAGCCGCTCGATATCTCCAGCCCCTCCATCTCGCGCGACCCGGACAAGTGCATCCTTTGCGGCAAGTGCGTGCGCGTCTGCGAGGAAGTGCAGAGCGTGGCCTGCATAGACTTCGTGAAGCGCGGCTCGGACTCCTTCATAGGCTGCGCCTTCGATTCCAGCCTCAACGTCTCCTCCTGCATCAACTGCGGGCAGTGCATCAACGTCTGCCCCACCGGCGCGCTGATGGAGAAGAGCGACATACAACCGGTCATGGACGCCCTGGCCGACAAGAACAAGTACGTGGTGGTGCAGCACGCCCCGTCCATCTCGGTCTCGCTCGCCGAAGAGTTCGGGCTGCCGGCCGGCAGCGACGTGAACGGCGTGATGACCGCCGCCTTCCGCAAGATGGGCTTCAAAGCCGTCTTCGACACCTCCTTCGCCGCCGACCTCACCATCATGGAGGAGGCCAGCGAGCTTGCGCACCGCATCAAGAACGGCGGGGCGCTGCCCATGTTCACCTCCTGCTCGCCGGGCTGGATCAAGTTCATAGAGACCTTCTACCCCGAGATGCTGCCCAACCTCTCCACCTGCAAGAGCCCCCAGCAGATGCTCGGCGCCATGATCAAGACGTACTACGCCAAGAAGCAGGGCCTCAACCCCGCCAAGATGGTCAGCGTCTCGGTAATGCCCTGCACCGCCAAGAAATTCGAGGTGACCCGCCCCGAGATGGGCCGCGACGGCTATCCGGACATCGACGCCGTGCTCACCACCCGCGAGCTCGCCCAGATGCTGCGCATCTACGGCATCGACCTCAAGACCCTGCAGCCCGAGGAACCCGACATGCCCTTCGGCGACCGCAGCACCGCCGGCAAACTGTTCGGCGCGTCCGGCGGCGTCATGGAGGCCGCCCTGCGCACCGCCCACTTCCTGCTGACCGGCAAGGAACTGGGAACGCTCAAAGTGGAGGCCGTGCGCGGCCAGGCGGGCATCAAGGAAGCCAAACTAAAGATCGGCGCCCTGGAGGCCGGCGTGGCCGCCGTCAGCGGCCTCGGCAACGCCCGCAAGCTCATAGACGAGATCAAGAACGGGCGCAAGGACCTCCACTTCATCGAGATCATGACCTGCCCCGGCGGCTGCATCAACGGCGGGGGGCAGCCTTTCGCCCGCAACAAGGCGGCCATAGTGGAGCGCATGCGCGCCCTCTACAACATCGACGCCACGGAGAAGCTGCGCACCTCGCACGCCAACAAGGCCGTGCAGTCGCTCTACAAGGACTTCCTCGGCAAGCCGCTCGGCGAGAAGAGCCACCACCTGCTGCACACGAAGTATTCGAAGCGCAAGGCGGCCGACGTGGCGTAGGCGCGGACGACAAGGGTGGACGGGGCTTTGCTCCGCGAACCCGTTGGGGAGGGGGGTGGGTATGGCGCGATAGCGACATAACCACCGCAGTGCCTCCAGCCGCAGGCTGGAGGGGAACCGCGCAACGGTTCCCTGCAGTCCGGGTTCGCGGGGTAAAGCCCCGGACGCCCCCCAGTGAGCAGTAAGTAAGGCAACGATATGACACCCGAGACGAACCCGCTGGTAAGGACCATAAAAGAACGCTGCAAGGCGTGCTATACCTGCGTGCGCGGCTGCCCCGCAAAGGCCATCCGCATCTCGGGCGGCCAGGCCGAGGTCATCAAGGAGCGCTGCATCGGCTGCGCCAACTGCGTGCTGATGTGCAGCCGCGGCGCCAAAGAGACCCTGGATTCCATCCGCGCGGTAAAAGCCCTCCTCGCCTCCGGCGCGCCGGTGGCCGCCGCCCTGGCCCCCAGCTTCCCCGTGGAGTTCGGCGGCATAGACCCCCTGCGCTTCGCCGGCATGCTGAAGGCCCTCGGTTTCAAGTACGTCTGCGAAGTGGCCTTCGGCGCCGACATGGTGTCCCTGCAGTACCGCAGGCTCATCAACGAGAACCCCGGCAAGAAATTCATCAGCACGGCCTGCCCGGCGGTAGTCTCCTTCGTGGAGAAATACCATCCGTCGCTCGTCGCCAACCTGGCGCCGATAGTTTCGCCCATGGTGGCCCAAGCGCGGGTGATACATGAGACATACGGGCGCGACGTGAAAGTGGTCTTCATCGGTCCCTGCGTCGCCAAGAAGGAGGAGACCGCCCGCAACACGGCCGACATCGACGAATCCATCACGTTCGTGGAACTGCGCTCCATCCTCAAGGAAGCCGGCGTGGACCGCAACACCGCGCTCGATTCGCAGTTCGACCCGCCGCACCCGGCCAAGGGCGTGCTCTACCCCATGGGCGGGGGACTGCTGAACTCCGCCGAACTGGAGGAGGACCTGCTGAGCGGCCGTTTCCTGTCGTCGGAAGGCCTGGAGAACTTCCCCGAGGTCCTCAAGAACCTCGAGCACGGCGACATAGACGCGGATTTCATAGACCTGCTCTGCTGCAACGGCTGCATCATGGGCCCCGGCATCAGCGTCAAGACCTCCAAACACGCCCGGGAAGCGGCCCTGCGCCGCTACGCCCGCAAGAGCTACTTCAGCATCCGCCTCAACGACTGGGAGGAGAGCGTGCGCCGCTTCCGCAGCCTGGATTACAGCGCCTCTTTCGCGCCCGAGGACCAGCGCATGAAAGTCCCCGGCGCCGACGCCCTCAAGGCCGTCCTGGCAAAGATGGGCAAGGTCAGGCCCGAGGACGAGCTGAACTGCGGCGCCTGCGGCTATCCCACCTGCGTGGAGCACGCCGTGGCCATCATCCGCGGCATCGCCGAAAGCGAGATGTGCCTGCCTTACACCATCGAGCGGCTGAAAACCACCGCCGACGAACTCACGGTCTCCTACAACCAGCTCGCCAAGACCAAGCAGGCGCTGATGCAGAGCGAGAAACTGGCCAGCATGGGCCAGCTGGCCGCCGGCGTGGCCCACGAGCTCAACAACCCGCTCGGCGTGGTGCTGCTCTACGCGCACCTGCTCGCCGAGCAGTGCGACAAGGATTCCCGCGTTTTCTCCGACGCCAGGATGATCACCGAGCAGGCCGACCGCTGCAAGAAGATAGTAGGCGGGCTCCTGAACTTCGCCCGCAAGAACAAGCCCTTCTTCCGGCAGACCAGCCTGGTGCGCCTCATAGACAACTATTTCAAGACGGCGCCGGTCCCGGCTTCCCTTAAGGTGACCGTGGACCGCTCCGGCGAGGACCTGCAGGCCGAGATGGACCCGGACCAGATCATCCAGGTGCTCACCAACCTCATCACCAACGCTGTGGAGGCCATGGGCGGCTCCGGCGGCCTGACGGTACGGACCTTCGCCGAGCGCGAGAGCGTGTGCTTCAGCGTCGCCGACACCGGCTGCGGCATAAAGCCGGAGAACATAAAAAAGATCTTCGAGCCGTTCTTCACCACCAAACAGATAGGCAAGGGCACGGGGCTGGGCCTGGCGGTGTCCTACGGCATAATCAAAGTGCACCGCGGCAGCATCGCCGTGCAGAGCAATTCCGATCCCGCCACCGGGCCGACCGGCACCACGTTCACGGTAAAGCTGCCGCGCGTGGCCAAGGACGCCGGGGCCATAAAGATGAAGACCGAAGCGGCCGGGAAATGATCTAAGCAGCGACAGGAGAATATTATGACCGACAAGAACAAGCTAAAGATCCTCGTAGTGGAGGACGACCCCGACATGATGGAACAGATGAAGATCTACCTGGAGTCGGAGGATTACGAAGTGGTGGCCGCCTCCACGCAGAAGGAAGCCGAACCGCTGATAAAGCCCGGCGCCTTCAACGCCGCCGTCCTGGACCTGATGATGGAGAACCCGGATTCGGGCTTCGTGCTGAGCCACAAGATCAAGAAAATGGACCAGGGGCTCCCGGTCATCATCGTGACCTCCGTCACCAAGGAGACCGGCTTTTACTTCGACAAAGCCCGCGATCCCAAGGCCTGGATCAAGGCCGACGCCATCATCCACAAAGAACTCCGTTTCGAGCAGCTCAAAGCCGAGCTGAAGCGCCTCCTGGGCGCGGGTGAGCGTCATGCCTGACCCCCTGCCCGTCCACCCGCTGGACGTACTCATAGTCGACGACGAAGCCGGCATGCGCGCGGGTGCTGCGCGTTCGCTCGAGGGCTTTTCCGTGGCGCTGCCCGACTTCAACGAGACCGTGACCTTCGCGGTGCGCTCCGCCTCCACCGGCGAAGAGGCCCTGGCCCAGCTGAAGGCCAAGAGCCCGGATATCCTGCTGCTGGATTATAAACTTCCCGACATGACCGGCATAGACGTGCTGGCCGCCGCCCCCGGGGCGGGGGACTTCCTGACCATCATGATCACCGCCTTCGCCTCGCTGGAAGTGGCCGTCACCGCCACCAAGCGCGGCGCCTTCGATTTCCTGGCCAAACCCTTCACACCGGAGGAACTGCGAGCCACCATCTCCAAGGCGGCCCGCAGCATCTACCTGCACCGCAAGGCCCGCAAGTTAGAGGAAGAGAAGCGCCAGGTGCGCTTCGAATTCATCTCGGTGCTCGCGCACGAGCTGAAGAGCCCGCTGGCCGCCGTGGAAGGCTACATGCATTTAATGAAGGAACGCATGAAGGGGCCAGAACTCGAGTCCTACGACTCCATGATAGAGCGCTCCGTCACCCGCATCGGCGGCATGCGCAAGCTGGTCATGGACCTGCTGGACCTCACCCGCCTCGAGTCCGGCAAGAAAAAACGCACCCTGGAGACCGTGGACCTGGCGAAAGCCGCCGCCCTGGCCGCCGAAGGCGTAGCGGCCATGGCCGAGGCGAAGAAGGTCGCGGTGGAACTGAAAGTCCCCGCCGGGCTCAGCATGACCGCCGACGCCGGCGAAGTGGACATGATACTCTCCAACCTGCTGACCAACGCCGTAAAATACAACCGCGAAGGCGGCCGGGCCGCGCTGGAGCTGGAGCGCAGCGGCGGCGCCATAGCCCTGCGCTGCTCCGACACCGGCATAGGCATGACCGAGGAAGAACTGGGCCGCCTGTTCGGCGAATTCGTGCGCATGAAGAACGAGCACACCCGCAACATCGACGGCAGCGGCCTCGGCCTGTCCATCCTGAAAAAAGTAGTAAAGCTTTACGGCGGCGACGTAAAAGTGCGGTCCAGGTACGGCGAAGGCACGGTCTTCGAGCTCACCCTCAAAGACGCCCCCGTCCCCGCCGCAGTCGAACCAGTGCACTAGAAGACCTGTCGGGTTTGGAGGGGCTGGCGGGGTGTTACCCCGCGGCCCCAGTTGGGGAGGGAGGCTCCAGCCCGAAGGGCTGGAGGGAACCGCGCAACGGTTCCCCGGGTCTGGGGCTAGGGGTAACACCCTGACGGCCCCGAACCAAGGAGACCTTATGCAACCCGTTACCGTTAACGCAGACACCTATGTAGAGTACCTCAAGAACGGCGCAGACTTCATTGACGATAAAGCCCTGAAAGCCGCCCTCGCCGCCCCGGCCCCCACGGCCGCGCGCGTGCGCGAGATCCTCGCCCGCTCGCTCGCCGTCTCAGAAGCCCTCCCTCCCGAAGACGCCGCCGCCCTCCTCGCCGTCACCGACCCCGGCCTCCTTGAAGAGATCTACCAGGCCGCCAGGGACGTAAAGCGCAAAGTCTACGACAACCGCGTCGTCACCTTCGCCCCGCTCTACGCCTCCAACTTCTGCGTCAACAACTGCCTCTACTGCGGCTTCCGCACCGGCAACACCGGCGCCGTGCGCCGGAAACTCTCCATGGCCGAGATAAAGGCCGAAACCGAAGCCCTAGCCGGGCGGATAGGCCACAAGCGCCTCATCTTCGTCACCGGCGAGCACCCCGCCACCGGCGCCGAATATATCGCCGAGGCCATGAAGACCATCTACGCCGTGAAGATGCCCACCCGCCGCGGCTTCGGCCAGATCCGCCGCGTGAACGTGAACGCGGCCCCGATGAGCGTGGAAGACCTCAAGGTCCTCAAAGAGGCGGGCATAGGCACCTACCAGGTCTTCCAGGAGACCTATGACCGCGAGCTTTACTCAAAGCTTCACCCCGGCGGCACGCCCAAGGCTGACTACCGCTGGCGCCTCTACGTCATGCACCGCGCCTTCAAGGCCGGCATAGACGACGTGGCCCTGGGCGCCCTGTTCGGCCTGAACCCGGACTGGAAGTTCGAAGTGCTGGGCCTGGTGGCCCACGCGCGCGAACTGGAAGCCAGGTTCGGCATCGGGCCGCACACCATCTCCTTCCCGCGCCTCGAAAGCGCAGACGGCACCAGCCTGCCAGCCAGCAGCCTGAAGAACGTCTCCGACGCGGATTTCAAAAAGCTCGTGGCCGTGCTGCGGCTCTCGGTCCCCTACGCCGGCATGATCGTCACCGCCCGGGAACGGCCGGAGACCATCCGCGAAGTAATAAGCATGTGCACCCAGCGCGACGCCAGCACCCGCATAGGCATAGGCGCCTATTCAGAGCGCTACGGCGCCCAGGAAGCCGAACGCCAGCAGTTCATGCTGGGCGACACCCGCTCCCTCGACGAAGTGATAGGCGAATTGGCCGACCTCGGGCACATCACCTCCTTCTGCACCTCCGGCTACCGCTGCGGCCGCACCGGCGATCACATCATGAAACTGCTCAAGAGCGGCCACGAGAGCCGCTTCTGCAAGCTCAACGCCGTGCTCACCTTCCGAGAATGGCTCGACGACTTCGCCTCCGACGCCACTAAGGCGAAGGGCGAGGCCCTGATAAGGCGGGAACTGAACGAGATCCGCGCCCGCGCGGCCCATTTCCCGCCGGAGACCGTGAAGATGCTGGAGGCCTACTACGCCCGCATCGAAGGCGGCGAGCGCGACCTGTGCTTCTGAGGCTGCTATGGAACGAGACGAGATCATTAAAGCCCTTTCCCCGGACACGGACCCGGCGCCGCTCTTCGCCCTGGCGGACAAGGTGCGCCGGGAAACCGTAGGCGACGGCGTGCATCTGCGCGGCCTCATAGAATTCTCCAATTACTGCCGCCGCCGCTGCTACTACTGCGGCATCCGCGCCGGCAACACCCGGGTGCGCCGCTACCGCCTCAGCCCCGAAGAGGTCCTGGACTGCGCCCGTACCGCCGTACGCCTGAACTACAATACCGTGGTGATGCAGTCCGGCGAGGACGCGCACTGGGGGCCCGCCGGGCTGGCCGCAGTAGTGGAACGCGTAAAAACCGAGACCGGCCTGCCCATCACCCTGTCGGTGGGAGAACATTCGAAAGAGGATTACCGGCTGCTGCGCTCGGCAGGCGCGGACCGCTTCCTGCTGCGCTTTGAGACCTCCGACCGCCGCCTGTTCTCAATGCTCAAGCCGGATTCTGATTACGACAACCGCTTCCGCTGCCTCGCCTGGCTGAAGGAAGCCGGCTTCCAGGTGGGCTCCGGCGTAATGGCCGGCCTGCCCGGCCAGACCGCCGAGAGCATGGCCGACGACATCCTGCTCTTCAAGAAACTGGAACTGGATATGGTGGGTATCGGCCCCTTCATCGCCAACCCCGACACCCCCATGGCCGGAGCCGTGAACGGCACGCTGGACCTGGGGCTGCGCATGGTGGCCCTCACCCGCATAGTGACGCGGGACACCCATATCCCGGCGACCACGGCCATGGGCAGCATAGACCCGCAGGGCCGCCAGAAGGCCCTTAAATGCGGCGCCAACGTGCTGATGCCCAATATCAGCCCGACGGAACACCGGGTGGACTATAGCCTTTACCCCGGCAAGATCTGCACGAACGAGGCGCCGGAGCACTGCGCCGGCTGCGTGGACGCGATGCTCAAGTCCCTCGGCCGCGAGCGCGCCGAAGGCTACGGGCACAGCCTGAAAATTTAAATACGCCGGAGGGGCCGCCGGGTATTCCCCTAAGGCCCCAGTTGGGGAGGGGGCCCCGACGAGATGAGGAACTGCTTATGAACACTACACCAAAATCCATGCGGCTGCAGATCGCCATCTTCGGGCGCACCAACGTGGGCAAGTCCAGCGTGCTCAATATGCTGGCCGGCCAGGACGTAGCCATCACTTCGCCGGTCCCGGGCACCACCACCGACGTGGTGGAGAAATCCATGGAGCTGCTCCCGGTGGGCCCCGTGGTGTTCCTGGACACCGCCGGCCTCGACGACAAAAGCCTGCTCGGGGCCCTGCGTACCGAACGCGCGCGCCGCGTGTTCGACCGCGCCGACGTGGCCTTGCTGGTAGTGGAGCCTTCCGGCTGGGGGGACTGCGAAGAAGAGATAGCCGCGGCCGCCGCGAAGAAGGAAATACCCCTGATAGTCCTGGTCAATAAGACCGACATCGCCTCGCCCGCGCCGGAACTCACGGCGGCGCTGGCCGCCCGCGGCCTGGAACCGATCCTCTGCTCCGCCGTCAGCAAAGACCTGCGCGAAGCCGCGGTAGCCGCGGTAAAGGGCCGCCTGCTGAAATTGGCGGAAAAGCCCGGCACGCCCAAAACCATCCTCGGCGACCTGGTAAAGCCCGGCCAGACCGTGGTGCTGATCATCCCCATAGACAAGGAGGCCCCCAAAGGCCGCATTATCCTGCCGCAGGTGCAGGCCATGCGAGACCTCCTTGACCACGGCGTGCTGTCCCTTACCTGCCGGGAGCACGAGTACCCGCAGGCCCTCGCCGCCCTGAAGGAGCCCCCGGCCCTGGTAGTCTGCGACTCCCAGGTGGTGGACTTCATGGTGAAGCACACGCCGCCCGGCGTTCCCTGCACCACTTTCTCCATCCTGTTCGCGCGCTTCAAGGGCGACCTGGCTGTTTACGCGGCCGGCGCCGCCGCCATACGCGGCCTGCGTCCGGGCGACAGGGTGGCTGTGCTGGAAGCCTGCAGCCACCACGCCATAGAGGACGATATCGGCCGCGTAAAACTGCCGCGCTGGCTGAAGGAAACGGCGGGGGGAGAGCTCTCCATCGACACCTTCGCCGGGCGAGATCTGCCCGCCGAGCCTGGCGCCTATAAACTCGCCATACACTGCGGCGGCTGCATGCTCAACCGCGCTGAGATACTGAACCGGATGGGCAAGGCGGCGGCCGCAGGCATCCCGATGACCAACTACGGGACCGCAATCTCAGAATGTAAGGGTGTGCTGGAAAGGGTGCTCTCGCCGTTCCCCGACGCGCTGGCAGCCTACAGGTCGGCCAGGAGCGCGGCGGTCTGACGGCCGCGGGGCGCCAGAAGCCGGTCCCGGGACAGCCCCGGGGCCGGTTTATTATTTTGAGGGGGAAGGAGCCAGGGCCGCGCAGTAATTCTTCAGAATGAATTCTTCGGAGCCGGGAGTGATCTTGCGCAGTTTGCAGACGTCGGAATTCGGCGGACAGAGGCGCGCCAGTTCCCTGCCGGCCGCCACGTGACCAGGACAGTTGTCGCAGATGTCGGCCAGAACCTTTAACACGTGTTTTCGCTTCTCCTCCTGCAGCAGCGAGACGAATTTTACGACGTCTCCCTTCATGCGCCCCGCGAAAGTGCGAGTAGGGTAAACCAGGTTCCACTTCGGTTTGCAGTACTTGGGCCACGACTCCGGAGCGGCCCCGGCGGCACCGTAGATCATTTCCGTGCGGCTGAGCACCTTGCCGCGCGCGGTCCGGGGCGCGGGCGAGGCGGGGGAATAACGGCTATGGGAGGTAAAGCCACCGAACAGGTCGTAGTTCGACAGGCAGGCGGAGAAATCCGGGTAAACCTTCTCGCGCGAGGGGCCCGTCACGAAGGCGCCCTTGACGTCGCCGCGGCCGATGAAGAAGAATCCCAGCACGTTGGGCCGCATCAGCGCCTGCATCACCTCTTCCGCGGTCAGGTCCGAATAAGTCTCCGCCTGCGCATTGGGGTAGAGGGCAGGCAGAGCCTGGCCCAGCACGCCGGCCACGTCGGAACAGGCCTTGCGGCTTATCTCATCCTTGAATTTGGAGGAAGGCGAGCAATCCCCGGTATAGATCAGGAACTTGCCCTGCGCGCAGAAATTTATGGCCGGGGCTTCGGCCTGTGGCTGCGCGCCGAAAGGGCGGAACTCGGCTGCGGCCGGCCGGGCGAAGAGAAGGGGCAGCAGCAGGAGCGCGGACCCGGTCATTTACCCATCCCTCCCATGACGGCTTCCAGCGCGGCCGCGATGGCTGCCGACGGCAACGCCGACGGCTCTTCCACTGCGAAAAATCTTCCGGCGTCGCCGGCGTCCACCATGGCGGGATCGAAAGGCACGCTGCCGAGGAAAGGCACGCCCATCTCGCCGGCCGCCTGAGCCCCGCCTCCGGTCTTGAAGAGGTTTACTTCTTTGGCGCAGTGCGGGCACCGGAAGGAGGTCATGTTCTCGAGTATCCCGAGCACCGGGATGCCGAGGGCCTTGAGGAAGTTCACGGCCTTGCGGGAATCCAGCAGGGCCACTGCCTGGCCGGTGGTCACCACCACGGCCCCGCTCATCTCGGGGATCAGCTGGCAGATGGTCAGGGGTTCGTCCCCGGTCCCAGGGGGAGCATCTATCACCAGCGCGTCCAGGTCGCCCCATTTCACGTCGGAAAGGAACTGCTTCAGCACGCCGAGCTTGAGCGGCCCGCGCCAGATCACGGGTGCGTCGCCTTCGCGCATGATGGACCCCATGGAGATCATTTTCAGGTTCGGGGCCACTTCGAGCGGCTCTATCAGCGCCCCGTCGGTGACGTGGGCCTTGCCCTCACCTCCGGTCATGCGGGCGGCGGAGGGTCCGTGAATGTCGATATCGAGCAGGCCGGTGCGCTTGCCGGCCTTGGCCAGCAGCGCCGCGAAGTTCACGGCTATGGTGCTCTTGCCTACGCCGCCCTTGTTGCTCATCACCAGGATCTTGTGCTTTATCCGCGCCATGTTCTCTTTGATCATGCTCTCGCGGTGGTCAATATGTACTTTATGCATAAATCTCCAAATTGAACGGCAGGCCTGCAAGTGCGCGGGTCCTGTCGAGGGTATGCCTTCCTCGGGCACACGGTCGCGCACACCGTGCGCGCCGTTTATCCCTCAGCCTTCGCGCTTACGCAAGCTCAGGCTTCCGGGAAATCCCTCGGAAGGCACACCCTCGCCACCCGCTCCTGTTATTCGGCCTGCCGGGCTGGACGGGGCATTACCCCGAACACCCGTTTGGGAGAGGGGGAACCGGCATATTCTCCGAGTGAGCGTTAGGGCGCAGGGCCAAGTGCCGGAGCGGACGGCCTATCATTATGGCCGCGGCGGCGCTGTCTGAGGCGAGCACTGCGTGCGAGCCGAGTTCGACGCCGGCGAAGGCACGCGGGCCCTCTTCCGCCGCGCCCGCTCAGCGAACGAGGGGAATATGCCGGTTCTCCTCTCGCTGCCTTGCCACTATAATATAATAAATTGTTAAATATGGAAAATTTGCGGCGGAACTTTTAAGGAGTCAGGCATGAAACCAATTCTTACCGCGGACAAGGCCGTAGAGAACATAGCCGACGGCGCCACCCTCATGGTGGCCGGCTTCATGGGCTGCGGCAACGCGTTCACCCTCATAGACGCCCTCATCGACAAGGGTTCCAAGAACCTCAACCTCATTACCAGCGACACCGCCTACCCCGACGTGGGCGTGGGCCGCATAGTCTGCCAGAACCGGGCCGCCACCCTCACCGCCTCGCACATAGGCACCAACCCCGTGTCCGGCCAGAAGATGAATTCCGGCGAAATGAAAGTGACCCTGGTGCCCCAGGGCACCTTCGCCGAGCGCATAAGGGCCAAGGGCGCCGGCCTGGGCGGCGTGCTGACCCCCACCGGCATAGGCACGGCCGTGGAGGAGGGGAAACAGAAGCTCAACCTCGGCGGCAAGGATTACCTCCTGGAGCTGCCGCTGGGCGCCGACTTCGCCTTCATCAAGGCCGAAGTAGCCGACAAGTACGGCAACGCCTTCCTGCCCGGCGCCACCAAGAACATGGCCGTGGTCATGGCCATGGCCGCCGACCACGTCATCCTGGAAGCCGAGAAGATAGTGGAGCCCGGAGAGCTGGACCCGGACAAGGTCACCATCCCCGGCATCTTCGTCTCCGCCATAGTGAAGTCCACCCTGCCGGCCGGCAACCTGCAGCTCAAGCCCTAAGGAGAATTTAAATGGACCCCAAAGAACTTAAAAGAGTCAGGCTCGTAAAGCGCATAGCGCAGGAATTCCCCGACGGGGCGCTGGTCAACCTCGGAATAGGCATGCCCACCATGGTGGCCAACTACATCCCGGCCGGCCGCACCATCCTGCTGCAGTCCGAGAACGGCTTTACCGGGCTGGGCCCGGCGGCGCAGAAAGGCAAGGAAGACCCCCGCGTGGTGAACGCCGGCGGCCAGCCCGTGACCATAGTGCCCGGCGGCGCCTTCTTCGATTCCTCCATGAGCTTCGCCATCATCCGCGGCGGCCACGTGGACTACACGGTGCTGGGCGGCCTGGAAGTGGACATGGAAGGCAACCTGGCCAACTACATGATCCCCGGCAAGATGGTGCCCGGCATGGGCGGCGCCATGGACCTGGTGGCCGGCGCCAAGAACGTCATAGTGGCCATGGAGCACACCAGCAAGAACGGGGCCCCGAAGATCCTCAAGAAGTGCTCGCTGCCGCTGACCGCCAAAGGCGAAGTGGACCTGATCGTAACGGACATGGCCTTCATCCGCGTCACCAAAAAAGGCCTGGTGCTGGAAGAGATAGCCGAAGACACCACGGTGGAAGAAGTGATAAAGGCCACCGAGGCCCCGCTGCACGTGGCCGGCAAGCTCGGCAAGTTCTAGGAGATATCATGGCGAAAATGGTGATCACCTGCGCGCTTACCGGCGCGGAAACGACCAAAGCCCAGGCCCCGGCCCTGCCGGTCACCCCGGAAGAGCTCGCGGCCTCGGCCGAAGAGTGCTGCAAGGCGGGCGCCGCCATAGTGCACCTGCACGCCCGCGGTGAAGACGGCGGCCCCACCGCCGACGTGAAAGTTTTCAAAAAGGCCATAGACCTCATCCGCAAGCGCACCGACGTGGTGGTGGAGATCACCACCGGCGGCGCGGTGGGCATGACGCCCGAGGAGCGCATAGCGCCCGTCGCGCTGGAGCCGGACATGGCCTCGCTCGACTGCGGCACCGTGAACTTCGGCAACGACTATATCGTCAACACCCTGCCCATCATGCGCCAGTTCGCCTCGGAGATGCACAAGCACAAGGTGCACCCGACGCTGGAATGCTTCGACGTCTCCCACGTGCAGAGCTCCCATATCCTCATCAAGGAAGGCCTCATAAAGCCGCCCTACCATTACGGCTTCGTGATGCAGGTGCCGGCGGCGCTGTCGCTGACGCCCAAGACCCTGGGCTACATGATGGACCAGATGCCCGCCGAGAGCCACTTCACCGTGATGGGCATAGGCCGGGCCCATATCCCCGGCATCTGCCTGGCCATAGCGGCCGGCGGCTATATTCGAGTGGGCTTCGAGGACAATATTTATTACGCCAAGGGGCGGCTGGCCAAGTCCAACGCCGAGTTCGTGGAACGGGCGGTGCGGATATCCAAAGAAGCGCAGCTGGAGATAGCCACCCCCGGCGACGTACGCAAACTTTTCGGCCTGCGCGGAGCTTAATTCAAAGGAGAATACGATGAAAATACTCAAGAACGGCAATCCCTTCGGCGCGCACCGCGTGCTGGAGCCCAAAGGCGTGCTGCCGCAGCCGGCCCTCAAAATTTCCAACGACATGGACGCCATCTACGACAACGAGATCCTGGTGGACGTGGAGACCCTCAACATAGACTCCGCCTCTTTCACCCAGATCAAGGATTCCGTGAAGGGCGACGAGGCGAAGATCCAGGCCGCCATCCTCAAGATCGTAGGCGAGCGCGGCAAGATGCAGAACCCCGTGACCGGCTCCGGCGGCATGTTCATAGGCAAGGTGGCCAAGATCGGCCCGGCCCTGGCGGGAAAGATAGACCTGAAGGAGGGGGACAAGATAGCCAGTCTCGTCTCGCTCTCCCTTACCCCGCTGAAGATCGAAAAGATCCTGGGCATCAAGAAAGGCACCGAACAGGTGAACGTTAAAGCCAAGGCAGTCCTGTTCGAGAGCGGCATCTACGCCAAGCTCCCCAAGGACCTGCCCGAGACCCTGGCCCTCGCCATCCTCGACGTGGCCGGCGCCCCGGCCCAGACCGCCAAACTGGTGCGGCCCGGCAACACCGTGGTCATCATCGGCGGCGGCGGCAAGAGCGGCATCCTGTGCGCCTACGAGGCGCAGCGCCGCGCCGGCGTGACCGGCAAGATCATCGGCATTGAATATTCCGCCGAAGGCGTGAAGAAGATGAAGGAGTACGGCTTTTTCCACGAGGCCATCCAGGCCAACGCCACCGACGCAGTGGGCTGCTACGAGAAGATAGCCGCCCTCACCGGCGGAAAACTAGCGGACATCGTCATTAACTGCGTGAACGTGCAGAACACCGAGATGGCCTCCATCCTGATGTGCAAGGATGACGGCACCGTCTACTTCTTCAGCATGGCCACCTCTTTCACCAAGTCGGCGCTGGGCGCCGAGGGCGTGGGCAAGGACGTCAACATGATCATCGGCAACGGCTATACCAAGGGCCACGCCGAGGTCACCATCAACATACTGCGGGAAAGCCCGGTGATACGCAAAGCCTACGAGAAACTTTACGCCTGAGCCGGCGAACCAACAGGAGAACACCATGCGCGAATACAAGAAAGTGAACTACAAGAAGATCCCGCTCTGGAAAGACGTCCCCGAGAGCAGCTGGTTCGATTACCAGTGGCAGCTGCGCAACGTCATCAAGGACATCGCGACGCTGGAGAAGGTAGCCGTGCTCACGCCGCAGGAGAAGAAGGACCTGCAGGCCTGCCTGAAGAAGTTCACTATGGCCATCACGCCCTACTACGCGGCCCTGATGGATAAGAAGGACAAGAACTGCCCCGTGCGCATGCAGGCCATCCCCCGCGGCCTGGAACTCCTGGACGACCCGTCGGACCTGTCCGACCCGCTGCACGAGGACGTGGACTCGCCGGTGCCCGGCCTCACCCACCGCTATCCCGACCGCGTGCTGTTGCTGGTCACCAATATCTGCTCCATGAACTGCCGCCACTGCACGCGCCGGCGCTTCGTCGGGTTCGAGGACACCAACATGTCCTCCTCCAACCTGGACCGTGCCATAGAGTACATCCGCAAGACGCGCGAGGTGCGCGACGTGCTGATCTCCGGCGGCGACCCGTTCGTCCTGAACGACCAGATGCTCGAGGGGATCATCAAGAAGATCCGCGCCATAGACCACGTGGAGATCATCCGCATAGGCACCCGCACGCCGGTGGTGATGCCCATGCGCATCACCGACAGTCTGGTGAACATGCTCAAGAAGTACCATCCCATCTACGTCAACACGCACTACAACCACCCGAAGGAGATGACCGCCGAGGCCCGCGAGGCCTGCCGCAAGCTCGCCGACGCCGGCATCCCGGTGGGCAACCAGAGCGTACTGCTCAAGGGCATCAACGACTGCCCCCAGACCATGAAGCGCCTGGTGCATGAACTGCTGATGGCGCGGGTGAAGCCGTACTACATCTACCAGTGCGACCTGTCCAAGGGCATCAGCCACTTCCGCACCACGGTCTCCAAGGGCATAGAGATAATCGAGAACCTGCGCGGCCACACCACCGGCATGGCCGTGCCCACGTTCGTGGTGGACGCACCCGGCGGCGGCGGCAAGACCCCCGTGATGCCCAACTACCTGATCTCCATGTCGGACAAGCGCGTGGTGCTCAGGAACTACGAAGGCGTGATAACCACTTATACCGAGCCTACCGGCTACGTCTCGTCCTGCGACGGCTGCGAGTACTGCGGCGACGACAAGTACAAGCCGATAGACGGCGTGGCCAAGCTCCTCAACGGCGAGAAGCTCACGCTGGAGCCGGCCAACCTGATGCGCACCCGCCGGCACGGCAAATAACGGCGGCAGGATGGACTTCGTAAAAGGACTCAGGGACAGGACGGTCTTCATAGTCGGCTCCAGGAAGAACGCCGGCAAGACCACGTTCCTGAATTACGCCCTGAGCCGCCTGCGCGGCGAGACCCCGGTAGGGGCGCTCAGCGTGGGCGTGGACGGGGAAGCCAGGGACCAGGTGTTCGGCAGCCCCAAGCCGCAGGTGAAGGCGGAGCGGGGCGACCTCCTGCTCTGCGCCGAAACCGCGCTCAAAGGCGCCGACCTGCACGCCGAGATATTGAACGTCTACCCTTTCCGCACGGCCATAGGCCGCCCGGTGCTGCTGCGGGCGCTGCGGCCCGGCAAGGCCGAGATCTCCGGGCCGGAGAACAACGAGCAGCTGGGCGAGATCCTCTCCGACATGCGCCGCCACGGGGCCCGTACGGTCCTGGTGGACGGAGCGGTGGACAGGATAACGCAGGTAGCCTCCGGCGGCAAAGCCGCCTTCGTTTATGTGGCCAAGGTGGAGCCGGAGAACCTGGACTCCTCCGCGGCCGGGATAAAACTGGTCTGGTCCGCTTCGGGAGTGCCGCTGTGCAGGGCGGGGGAAAAACTGCCGGAGCCGGTCTTCATAATCGACGGCGCCCTGACCGCGGGCAGGATCCCCGGCAAGGACGTGAAGCGCGGCACGCTGATCATGGAAGACCTGACCAAGGTCTTCCTGACCTGGCAGCAGTGGACGGAGCTGAGGACGCGCTTCGAACTGCGCTTCGGCGCCAAGCCGGACCTGGCCGCCTTCGTGGTGAACCTTTGCAACGTCAGCCGGCAGGATTTCGAGAAAAAGCTGGGCTCGCCGGAACTGGCCGGCAGGATAATTTACAACCCGTACGCCGTGGCATGCTAATGGAAAAATTCAGGGCTTTCGCCGAATTCGAGACTTTCTACGCGCTCTTCAGGCCGCTGACCCCTTACGGCCGCCTGTACCGGGAGCAGCGCCGCTTCTTCGCCTCCGCGGCGGAGCTCAAGGCCGAATACGACCTGGCCGAGGCCATGGGCGCCTTCCTCGGCGGCCAGCGCCACAAGACCGACAAGCTCCGTTTCCACCTGCGCAACCTACCCTCGCTGGACCTCTCCGCCGAGGCCCTCAATTCCGCACCCGGCCTTTTCCTGGCGCGCAAGTTCCTCGCCAACGCGGCCGAGATCTTCCGCCTGCTGCCGGCGCCGCTGCGGACCAGGTTCGGGGCCCGCTGGACCTCGGAAGAGCTGCTGGACCTGCTCAACAAGGGCGGGGCCGGCGAGGCTTTCCACGTGGGCGACGCCTACGACAAGGACCTGGCGGCCGAAAGGGCGGCCATCGCGGCCTGCGACAGGACGCTGAAGGGCCTGCGCGAAAAGAAACTGAAGACCCTGCGCGAGCGCTGGGGACTGGATTTCACCGACCGCGACTTCCTGGTGATACCGGAAGCCGCCGCCGCAAAGCTCGGCGGCGCCCCCGAACTTTTCGCGGAACCCTTCGACGGCGGCCACGTCACGGTAAAGCCGGTCTACGGCCAGGATCACATGGAAGTTTTCGCGGAGCGCGACCGCCTGCGCGGCCGCGAACAGGAGTTGGAGGCGGCCGTGCTCAAGAAGCTGGCCGCCGCCGTCGCCGCCGAAAGGAAGGCCCTCGAGGGCTATCTCGCGGCCGTCGAGAAGATCGACGTCGCCGCGGAGCGCGCGCGCCTGGCCGCCGACCTGAAACTGACCAGGCCGCTCATCCGCAAGTACCCGGCCGCCATAAAGCTGGCCAAGGCGCGCTTCCTGCCGCTCGAAACCCGTCTGGCCGAGTCCGGGCTGAAATACACCCCGCTGACGGCCTCGTTCACGCGCCGCGTGAACGTGATCTACGGCTCCAACATGGGCGGCAAGACCGTAGCGCTCAAAACCCTCGCCTTTTCGCAGCTGCTGGCCCAGAGCGGGTTCTTCGTCCCGGCGGCCTCTTTCGAGACCTGCCTCTTCCACGGAGCCGCCTTCATAGGCGGCGCGGAGATGGAAACGGCGGGGGGGCTGAGCAGCTTCGGCCTGGAGATGAACGATTTCGCGCAGGCCCACGCCGCCCTCAGGAACGGCCCGCTGCTGCTCGTTATGGACGAGTTCGCCCGCACCACCAATTCGGAGGAAGCCGCCGCTCTGCTCAGCGCCATCCTCGCCGACCTCGGCGAGAAGGAGCCCGCCTTCGCCTTCCTGGCCACGCATTTCTCCGGCCTCAAGGCGGGCGGCGCCGCTTCTTTCAAGATGCGGGGCTTCGACACGGCCGCCTTCAACGAGTATTTCTCCGGCAAGCCGGCCTGCGGCCTGGACGAGAAACTGCGGATGATCAATAAATTCATGCGCTACGAGCTGCTGCCCGGCTCCGGCGGCGAGGAAGCCCGGGACGCCATTAAAATAGCCGGCATCCTCGGCGTGGCGAAGGGCATCATCAAGCGGGCCCAGGATTTCATGGAGGATAAAAAATGACACCGCTGAAAAGCAAACTGGGGCTTTCCAAGCCCAAGATAGACAGGGCCCGGGAACTGGCCGCCGAGATCACGGCCCCCGTGCAGGAATTCATAGACACGCACACGACCGTGACCATAGAACGCGCCACCCTGCGCCTGCTCGGCGCCGACGGGGCCAACGACGACGGCGTGCCGGTACCCAACCTCATAGCCGCCCAGTGCGGCGCCAAGCTTTCCGGCGGCGCGGCGGCTTTCTACCTCAACGCCCTGCTGAAGCTGGACAAGAAGCCCGCCGAGCTCAACAAGGAGATAGAGAAAGGTCTCAACATCTGCGAGATCCCGCTCACCGACGCCAAGCGCATCCAGAAGAAAGCGGAGGAGATAATCAAGGGCCTGGACGCCCGCATAGCCGGCAACGTGACACACCGCAACGCCCAGCTCAAGCTCTCCAAGGACAAGATCAAGTCGCCGATGATCTACGTCATCGTGGCCACCGGCAACATCTACGAGGACGTGAAGCAGGCCCAGGCCGCCGCCCACCAGGGCGCCGACATCATTGCCGTCATCCGCACCACCGGGCAAAGCCTGCTGGACTACGTGCCCTACGGCGCCACCACCGAAGGCTTCGGCGGCACCTACGCCACCCAGGAGAACTTCCGTATCATGCGCAAGGCGCTCGACGAGACGGGGGAGAAGGAAGGCCGCTACGTCCGCCTGGTGAACTACTGCTCCGGGCTCTGCATGCCCGAGATCGCCGCCATGGGCGCGCTGGAGCGGCTGGACATGATGCTCAACGACTCCATGTACGGCATCCTGTTCCGCGACATCAACATGTACCGCACGCTCACGGACCAGTTCTTCAGCCGCATGATCAACACCGCGGCCGACATCATCATCAACACCGGCGAGGACAACTACCTGACCACTTCGGACGCCGTGGAAAAGGCGCACACCGTGCTGGCCTCCCAGTTCCTCAACGAGCGCTTCGCGGCCGGCGCCGGCATGCCGGCCCGCCTCATGGGCCTGGGCCACGCCTTCGAGATCAACCCGGAGCTCAAGAACGGCTTCCTCTACGAGTACGCCCAGGCCCTGATGGCGCGGGAGATCTTCCCCGAGCACCCGCTCAAGTACATGCCCCCGACCAAGTTCATGACCGGCGACGTCTTCAAGGGCCTGGCCATGAACACCCTGTTCAACTTCGTGTCAAAGGCCACCGGGCAGGGCATACACCTGCTGGGCATGCTCACCGAAGCCATCCACACGCCTTACCTGCAGGACCGCCACCTCGCCATAGACAACGCCCTGTACGTGCACAACACCATGGCGGACTTCATGGACGAGATCGAGTTCAAGAAGGACGGCGTCATGGCGCGCCGCGCCCGCCAGGTGCTCGACGAGACGGTGGAGATGCTCGAAGAAGTGAAGCGCCACGGCCTGTTCACCGCCATCGAGACCGGCATGTTCGCCGAGATCAAGCGCCCGCGCGACGGCGGCAAGGGCTTCGACGGCGTTTACGAGAAGGCCGCCGGCTACTACAACCCGGTAGAGGCTTACCTCAAGAAGAAGCTCAAGGTCGGGAAATAAGGAGGCACCATGTTCATTAAACCCTACGGCGATACTTCCAACGACGGCGCGGTGCAGCTTTCCTTCACCCTCCCGGTCAAGAACTGCGGCCGGGCCAAAGAGGCGGCCCGCCTCTACGTGCAGAAGCTGGGCTTCCAGAAAGTGGACGTGGTGCACGCGGCGGCCCTTTCCGAGGACTTCACCTTCTTCGTGGCCTACGGCAAGACCGACGTCTCCCTGGACTACGACAAGGTGGAATACGCCGAGGCCGTGGACAAGTACATGTCCATGGACGAGGTGAACGAGTTCATCAAGACCCATTTCAAGCGCAAGCTGGTGATAGTCGGCGCCTGCACCGGCACCGACGCCCACACCGTGGGAATAGACGCCATCATGAACATGAAGGGCTACAACCACCACTTCGGCCTGGAGCGCTACCCCATGATAGAGGCCCTCAACATGGGTTCCCAGGTTCCCAACGAGAAGATCCTGGCCAAGGCGAAGGAACTCAAGGCCGACGCCGTGCTCGTCTCCCAGATCGTCACCCAGAAGGACGTGCACATAAAGAACCTGACCGAGCTCATAGAGCTGGCCGAGGCGGAGAAGATGCGCGGCAAGACCCTGCTGGTGATGGGGGGGCCCCGCGTGAACAACAAGCTGGCCAAGGAGCTCGGCTACGACGCCGGCTTCGGCGCCGGCACCTACGCCGAGCACGTGGCCACCTTCGTGGTAAAGAAGCTTTACGAAAGGATGACGACGAGGAAGTAAGCGCGCCAAGGGGCTGGCGGGGCATTCCCCGCAGGCCCCACTTGGGGAGGGGGCCCCGTCCCGCAGGGACGGGGGAACCGCGCAACGGTTCCCCGGGTGTGGGGCAAAGGGGAATGCCCCGGCAGCCCCGAGAGGCCTCGCAGCTTTAGCTTGACTTTATTCAAGGAGAGACCAAAATGGCTGAACATCTTAAACTCGACAATTCGGAGCGCCTCTACAAGGAAGCTCAGGAACTGATACCCGGAGGCATGATGGGTATCCGCCGCCCCTACAACTTCGTGCCGGGTGAATACCCCATTTTCTTCGACTCCGCCAAGGGCGGCAAGGTGACCGACGTGGACGGCAACGAGTACCTGGACATGCTCTGCGCCTACGGCCCCATCATCATCGGCCACCGCGAAAAAGAGATAGACCGGGCCGTCATCGACCAGATCAAGAACAAGGGTTTCTGCATGTCCATAGTGCAGGAGATCCAGAACACCCTCGCAAAAAAAGCCGTCTCGCTCATCCCTTCCGCCGAGAAAGTGGTGTTCACCAAGACCGGCTCCGACTCCACCACCCTGGCCGGCCGCATCGCCCGCTCCTTCACCGGCAAGACCAAGACCATCCGCTGCGGCTACCACGGCTGGCACGACTGGTGCGTGGAGAACAAGGGCGGCGTGCTCCCCAAGAACTACGAGGACGTGCTTGAATTCGAGTACAACGACCTCCAGGGGCTGGAAGACCTCCTGAAAACCCACGGCGGCGACGTAGCCCTCATCATCATGACCCCGCTGGGCCACCCCAACGCCCACGAAGTGGAGATGCCCAAGCCCGGCTTCCTGGAAGGCTGCAAGAAACTCGCCGAGCAGTACGGCGCCGTGCTGTGCTTCGACGAGATCCGCACTGGCTTCCGCGTCAGCCTGGGCGGCGCCCAGAAGTTCTTCGGCGTGACGCCGCACATGAGCGTGTTCGGCAAGGCCATGGCCAACGGCTACGAGATCAGCATGGTGGCCGGCCGCAAGGACATCATGGACGTGCTGGTGAGCAAGGCCTTCGTGAGCTCAACCTACTTCAACAACACCCTGGCCATGGTCGCCTCCCTTAAGACCATAGAGATCCTCGAGCGCGACAACATGCTAGACGTCATAGCCAAGCGCGGCCACACCTTCTGCCGCAAGGTCCGCAAATACGTGAAGCAGAGCGGCCTGCCGGTGCAGTTCACCGGCGAGCCGTGGATGCCCTACATCACCTTCGACAAGGACGAGACCGGCGCGTACAAGAAACTGCGCGTTAAGTTCTATACCGAACTTATCCGCCGCAAGGTGTTCCTGCAGCCCTACCACCACGGCTACGTCTGCTACCGGCATTCTTCGAAGGACCTCAACAGCGCCGCCGAAATGATAGCCGAAGCCCTGGAGGCCGCGAAGAAGTAGAGCCGGCGCCCGGCCGGAATCGCCGGCCGGGAGACAGTCCATTCAATGAAAGAGACCATTTCAAAAGGGGTACGCAGGGGGGAGGCCACCCTGCGCCTTGCCGCCGTAAAGTTCATAAACATCGACGGGGGGCAGCGAGCCGCCGCGTTCGCCTACAGCGCCTTCTTCGCGCTTTTCCCGCTTATAGTGCTCTTCGTCACAGCGGCCACCTGGTTCTCGGACAAGGCCTCGGCCGGCGCCGCGGTAATTTCTTTCGTAGAGAAGTTCGTCCCCATAAGCGGGGAAATGCAGGCCTACGTCTTCGACACGGTGGCGCGCACGGTAAAGTCCAGGGGGCAGGCCAGCGCCGTGGCCGGCCTTATGCTGGTCTGGCTGGCCTCCCAGTTCTTTACAACCCTCATACAGGCCGCCAACCGCGCCTGGGGCACTTCGGGCTCCAGCTGGTGGAAACTCCCCCTGAAAAGCCTCAGCCTGCTTTTCGCCGTAAGCGTCGCGGTATTGGCCGGTATAGGCGTACCCCTGGCCGGCAAGCTCTTCGGCGGTTTTCTGAAGACCGGGCTTTTCCTGCCCCTCGCCTATAAACTGCTGCTGTTCGTACTGCCCTGGCTGATAGTCTTCTTCAGCCTGGCTTTCTTCTACAAACTGGCCCCGCACCGCCGCACCAGGTATTCCGAAGTCTGGCTTTCCGCCCTGTGCGCCACGCTGCTGCTCAACGCGGCCCAGAGCCTGTTCGTCCTTTACCTCAAACACATGGCGGCTTTCAGCGCCCTCTACGGCGCCTTCGGCGGCATCATGGCGCTGCTCTTGTGGATCTACTTCTCCGGCGTCATCTTCATCTTCTGCGCCTGCCTCTGCGCCTCCCAGGCCGCCACCAGGAGCGCCCCGTGAGCAAGCCCCGGATCGTCCACATCATAACCCGCCTGGAGCCGGGCGGCTCCAGCCGCAACACCGTAGATTCCTGCGCAGCGCAGGCGGCCTCGTACGAAGTCACGCTGATAGCGGGCCCGCACCCGGAGTCGGCGGCCCTGCGCAACCTGCTTCCGCCCGAAGTCGCCTACATAGAAGTGCAGGAACTGCAGCGGGAGCTAAGCACGGCCCGGGACTTCCGCGCCCTCATGGAATTGAAAGCCCTGCTGGGGCGCCTGCAGCCGGATATCGTCCACACCCATACCTCCAAGGCCGGCGCGCTGGGCCGGCTGGCCGCGGCCCTGGCCAACCTGAAGGCGGCAAAGCCCGCGGTGGTAGTGCATACTCCGCACGGGCACCTGCTCTACGGCTACTACGGCTTTGCAAAGACCTTCGTCTTCAAGCTGACCGAACGCTTTCTTGCGAACTTCACCGACCATTTCATAGCCCTCACCCCGGGGGAGAAGCGGGAGACCGCGGCCGCCGGCATAGGGCGGCCCTCCCAATGGACGGTCATACACAGCGGCGTGGATCTCTCGCCGGCCAGGCCTGTTTCCCGCGAGGAGCTCGGGCTCTCCGGCGACCAGGTGGCAGTGGGCACCGTGGCGCGGCTGGAGCGCGTGAAAGGGGTGGAGTATTTCATCCGGGCCGCCGCCGAACTCGCCAAGACCGCCCCCGGGCTTAACGCCCGCTTCATCGTTATCGGCGGAGGGCAGCTGGAAACCGGCCTGCGCAGCCTGGCGGAAAGCCTGGGCCTTTCCGGCAAGGTGCTCTTTACGGGGTTCCGCGGCGACGCCGCGGCCCTTATGGGCGCGTTGGACATTTACGTGCAGCCTTCGCTGAACGAGGCCATGGGCCGCGCGCCGCTGGAAGCCCAGGCTCTCGGCATACCGGCGGTGGTCACCTCGGTCTGCGGCCTGCCCGACATAGTTAAGGAAGGGGAGACCGGCCTGCTGGTCCCTCCCGCGAATCCCGAAGCTCTGGCCGCGGCCATAGGGCGGCTGGCCGGGGACGGCGGGTTGCGGCTGAGCATGGGTCAGGCGGCCAGGGCATGGGCGCTTTCCAAAGACGCCGCGGGCCTGCCGCGTTTCGGGGCGGCCGCCATGAACGCCCTGCTGCTAAAGTTCTATAATAAAGTCCTGGGAACGGGGGGATAAAGACCGATGCATAAAATACTCGCGGTGGACGACGACCTGAGCATATTGGAGATCTACAAGGAGATCTTCGTCAAGGCCGGCTTCGAAGTGCGCACGGCCGAGGACGCGGTGGCCGCGGTGACCCTGTACCAGCAGTTCCAGCCGGACCTGCTGGTGCTGGACGTGGACATGCCCGCCGGCGGGGGGCAGAAGGTGTTCGACCGCCTGCGCAACCTTTTCCAGACCGCCACGCCCATAATCTTCTCCACCGGCCTGCCGGAAAGCGTGCAGCACCTGGCCAAGCTCGGCAACGTGGCAGTGCTGAAAAAGCCGGTAAATCCCGAAGTTCTCATAGCCGAGACCCGGCGCCTGCTCAAACTGCCCTGAGCCGCCGTTAATTACCAACAAAAAACCGGGTATTAAAGCCCGGTTTTTTTTGTTATACTTTTTATATAGCTTTCAGCACCACGCGCGACTAGGCTATGCCTGTGCCTTAACAGGGCCTCTGGCCATCAGAAGGCCTTCAGGCAGTTCGACAGTAGTCTCTCCCGCCGATACGCCACGCCGCGCCGCAGACTAAAAACCGGAGGTTCTATGCCAAAGATGGAAGTCGACGTGGATAAGTGCAAGGGCTGCTACCTGTGCATACAGGTCTGCCCGAAAAAGTGCATCGAAAAGTCCGACAAATTCTCCAAGACCGGTTATTACCCGGCCAAAGACTCCAAGGAAGGCTGCTGCATCGCGTGCCTGAGCTGCGTGCGCATCTGCCCCGACCTTGCGATCAAGGTCTACAAATAAGGAGGCATGATCATGGCTGAAAAAAAACTGATGAAAGGCAATGAAGCCCTGGCCGAAGGCGCCATCCGCGCCGGCTGCCGCTTCTTCGCCGGTTACCCCATAACCCCCCAGAACGAAATCCCCGAATACATGAGCTGGCGCCTGCCGCAGGTAGGCGGCGCGTTCGTGCAGGCCGAGAGCGAAGTCTCCGCCATCAACATGGTCTACGGCGCCGGCGCCACCGGCGTGCGCTGCATGACCTCCTCTTCCAGCCCCGGCATGAGCCTCAAGCAGGAAGGCATCTCCTACGCGGCCGGCGCCGACCTGCCCATCTTCATCGGCAACGTCATGCGCGGCGGCCCGGGCCTGGGCAACATAGCCGGAGCCCAGGGCGACTACTGGCAGGCCACCCGCGGCGGCGGCCACGGCGATTACCGCTGCTTCGTGATGGCGCCCAACTGCGTCACCGAGCTGGGCAATTTCCCGCACAAGTGCTTCGAAGTGGCCTTCAAGTACCGCCTCCCGTCCATGGTACTGGCCGACGGCATCCTGGGCCAGATGATGGAGCCCGTGGAATTCAAGCACCCCGAGATAGACCCCAAGACCCTCACGGAACCGGCCTGGGCGCTGGGCAAGTGCGAGGGCCGCGACAAGCGCATAGTTAAATCCTACGACCTCAAAGAGGGCGGCGTGGAGATCATGGTGAACGAGCGCGTGCAGCGCTACAAGGCTATCGAGCAGAGCGAAGTGCTCTACGAAGAGCAGATGATAGAGGACGCCGACATAGTGCTGGTGGCCTACGGCATCTCCTCGCGCGTCTGCGTGGCCGCCATGAAGCAGGCCCGCGAGAAGGGCCTGAAAGTGGGCCTGCTGCGCCCCATCACGCTGTGGCCGTTCCCCAAGGCCCGCCTGATAGAGCTCTCCAAGCGCGTGAAGAACTTCCTCGTCGTCGAGATGAGCCTCGGCCAGATGGTGGAAGACGTGGCGCTGGCCATCAACGGCCGCGCCAACGTCCACCTGCACGCCAAGCCCGGCGCGTCCGTGATCACCGCGGACGAAGTCTGCAAGACCATGGACAAGATCCTCAAGAAGGAGGCCAAAGAATATGCAGCTGTTAAATAAGAAACCCGAATCCCTTCTCGACGTCAAGATGCACTACTGCCCGGGCTGCGGGCACGGCATCATCCACCGCCTGGTGGCCGAAGTGATGGACGAACTGGGCATCCGCGGCCGCACCGTGGGCGTGGCGCCCGTGGGCTGCGCCGTGTTCGCCGACACCTACTTCAACTGCGACATGATCCAGGGCCCGCACGGCCGCGGCCCCGCCGAAGCCACCGGCATCAAGCGCGCCAAGCCGGACACCATCGTGTTCAGCTACCAGGGCGACGGTGACCTGGCCTCCATCGGCATGGCCGAGATCGTGCACGCGGCGATACGCTCCGAGAACATCACCGTGATCTTCGTGAACAACGCCATCTACGGCATGACCGGCGGCCAGATGGCCCCGACCACCCTGATGGGCCAGAAGGCCACCACCTGCGTGGAGGGCCGCAACGCCAAGCAGGCCGGCTACCCCATACGCATGAGCGAGATGCTGGCCACCATAGACGGGGCCACCTACCTGGAGCGCACCACCGTGCACACCGCCCCCGGCGTGGTAAAGACCAAGATGGCCATCAAGAAGGCCTTCCAGAACCAGATAGACGGCAAGGGTTTCTCCATGGTGGAGATCCTCTCCATGTGTCCCACCAACTGGGGCACCCGCCTGGACAACCCCTCCGAAGCCACCAAGTTCGTGGCCGAAGGCATGCTGCCCGTGTTCCCGCTCGGCGTGTACAAGGACGCCTGCGCGGCCGACAAGAAGTAAGGGAGGAATTTACTATGTACCAAGGCATAAGGATATCCGGTTTCGGCGGACAGGGCGTGATCTCCGCCGGCGTGCTGCTGGCCCAGGCCGGCATGATGGAAGGCAAGGAAGTCAGCTTCTTCCCGGCCTACGGCGCCGAAATGCGCGGCGGCACGGCCAACTGCTCGGTGGTGGTGGCCTCCGACCAGGTTTCCACCCCGATAGTCACCGCCCCCGACACCGCCATAGTGCTCAACGAGCCCTCGCTCGCCAAGTTCGAGCCCATGGTGAAGCCCGGCGGGCTGCTGATAGTCAACACCTCGCTGGTGAACTCCAAGCCCACCCGCAAGGACATAAAGATCCTCAACGTGCCCTGCAACGAGATCGCCTCCGAGCTGGGCAACCCGAAGATCATGAACATGGTGGCCATGGGCGCCTTCGCCGCGGCCACCGGCGCCATAACGGTGGACGCCATCGCCAAGGCCCTGCCCAAGGTCTACAAGAAGCTCAAGCCGGAAGTCATCGAGCTCAACGTAAAGGCCCTGAAGCGCGGCGCGGAGTTCAAGATCAGCTAAGCACCGGGACAAGAAAGAAAAGGGCCCGGAGAAGAACCGGGCCCTTTTTCTTTAAACTATGCACTGGGAAAATCAGGACGACGGGCAGGACCCGAAAGAGAAGATCAACTACAAGTCCACCTTCCGCCTCATCACCGGCCTGCTGCTGCCGGAGAAGCGGGGGTTCGCCGCCGCTTTCGCCTGGCTGCTGCTGTCCACCGCCTTCAACCTGCTGACGCCTCTCATTGCCAAGCACATCATAGACACGGCCATTCCCGCCGCCGACACCCGTATGCTGGCCGTCTCGGTGGCCGCGCTGTTCCTCAATTCCATCCTGTTCCTGGTCACCAACTATTTCCTGCGCATGCGCCTGGTGAAGACCGGCCAGAAGATCATGACGGACCTCAAGAAGCGCATGCTCGCCCACATGCTGGCGCTGGACCTGCCCTTCTACGCCGAATTCCCCGTCGGGCGCCTTAACGCCCGCGTGCAGGCCGACACCAGTACCCTCTACGCCCTTTTCACCGAGACCACGGTGAACATCTTCCGCGATATCCTGATGTTCATCGTCACCTTCGGCGTGATGTTCTACTTCAGCCCCAAACTGACGCTGCTGCTATGTTCGGTGTTCCCTTTCGTGCTCGTCATCAGCTCCGTCTTCCTGCGCAAGAGTTCCACGCATTTCGTGACGGTCCGCAAGCTGGCCAGCGAGATCTCAGGGTTCCTCACGGAGCACCTCAACGCCGCAGGCCTCCTGCAGACCTTCAACCGCGAGCGCATGACCGAGGACCGCCTGGAGGACATCAACAAGCGCAAGTTCGACGCCGAGCTGAAGGCGGAGCTCATGATGATCATCTTCTTCATGAGCATCGTCATCATCAGCCCTGTCTCCATAGCCATGATCCTCGGCGTGGGCGGCGGCTGGGCGATAGAGGGAAAGATGACCATCGGCACGCTGGTGATGTTCATCCTCTACATCGACAAACTTTTCGAGCCGGTCTTCAGCATCTCCGAGCACGTCAGCATCATCCAGCGCTCCTTCTCCGCCGGGCACCGCATCCACAAGATCCTGGAGCGCAAGCCGGCCATCACGGACCCGCCGCAGCCGCATTTCATCAGTTCCATAAAGGACGGCATCGAGTTCCGCAACGTCTGGATGCGCTACGCGGCCGACGCCCCGTGGGTGCTCAAGGACGTCTCCTTCACGCTGCCGAGGGGCAAAAGCCTGGCCATCGTGGGCGAGACCGGCGGCGGCAAGACCACCGTCACCAACCTGCTTTTCAAGTTCTACGTGCCGGACAAGGGCAGGATCCTGGTGGACGGGAAGGACCTGGCCGACATCAGCCTGAAGTCGCTGCGCACCTCCATAGGCCTGGTGCAGCAGGACATCTACCTGTTCCCCGGCACCATCATGCAGAACCTGAAGCTGATGGACGACAATATCCCCGACGAGATGGTGCACGACGCCATCCGCACCGTGGGCCTGGAGGCGTTCTTTAAAAAGCACGGGCTCAACAAGCATATCGCCGACAAGGGCGCCAACCTCTCCGCGGGCGAGAAGCAGGTGATCGCCCTGGCCCGCGCCATGGTGCTCAACCAGGAGGTCCTGGTCTTCGACGAGGCCACCTCGCACATAGACCCCTACACCGAGCGCCTGATAAACGCCGCCATGCAGCGCCTGCTCAGGCAGAAGACGATGATAGTCATCGCGCACCGGCTTTCCACCATCCGCAACGCCGACAACATCCTGCTGGTCTCGGAGGGCGAGATCAAGGAAAGCGGCACCCACGACGAGCTGCTCCAGAAGGGCGGCACCTATTCCAAGTTCTATAAGCTGCAGTTCGGCGAGGGGGCCCGGTGATCTTCACCCTGAAATGGCTCCTGCCCCACTGGCGCCGCTACAAGTGGCGGATGTTCGCCATAATCCTCATGGGCATGGCCAGCGCCGCCCTGAGCGCGCTTTACCCCTACCTGATCAAGCAGATCATCAACGGCCTGGGCGCGCAGATGACGCGCGCCTACCTGCTGCGTTCCATCTGGCTCATTCTGGGCGTGGGCCTGGCCAACACCGTGGTAGGCATAGTGGCGCAGCGCAACCGCGCCTACATGAACTGGCGGCTGGAGTGGGACTTCCGCCGGCAGACCTTCGGGCACATCCTCGGCCTGGACCAGCATTTCTACCACAAATTCACCACGGGCGACCTGGTCACCCGCCTGATGGACGACATTTCGCAGAAGATCTCCTGGTTCTCCTGCTCCGGCGTGTTCCGCTTCATCCAGGCCATCTTCACCCTGGTCGGCGCCGTTACCATGATGGTCCTGCTCAACCGCCAGCTGGCCTTCTGGGTGCTGCTGCCCACACCGTTCATGCTGGCGCTGTCGCTGATAGCCGGCCGCAAGCTGCACGAGCGCTACGACGCGGTGCAGAAAACCATCACGCTCATCTACGATTTCCTCGAGACCTGCTTTACCGGCATAAAGCTCATAAAGGCCAACGCCAAGGAGGCCGCGCAATGCGCCTTCTTCACCGCCAAGGCCGACGGGCAGATGCACGCCGAGATCGCCTCCGAGCGGCTGCATATAGTCTTCTCCTATTTCTACCATTCCGCCAACTTCGTCTCGGTCGCCATTCTCTACCTGGTGGGCGGCCTGATGGTGATAGGAGGGAAGGCCACCCTGGGCGACCTGATAGCTTTCTATTTCTACTCCGGCATGATCATGGGCCCGCTCAGGGACATCAGCGAATTCTTCGTGGCCGGCACCCGCGCAGGGGCTTCCATAAAGCGCGTGGACGAACTCCTGCAGGCCAGGAGCGAGATCAAGACGCCGGCGAAGCCCGCCCCGGCCCCCTGCCGCATCGAAGCGATCAGCGCCGACAATGTCTCGGTCAAGACGGCCAAGGCCGACGGCCTGCTGCTCAAGAAGATAACTTTCGAGGCCCGGCGCGGCCAGCTGATAGCCGTGGTAGGCAAGATAGGCTCCGGCAAGACCAGCCTGATCTCGCTGCTCACGCGCCTGGCCGAGTTCTCCGGCGGAGAACTGCGCGTCAACGGGCAGGACATCAGGGAGTTCGCCCCGGCCGAGCTGCGCTCGCGCATGGGCCTGGTGACGCAGGACCCATTCATCATGACGGACACCGTGAAGAACAATGTCACCCTGGGCCGGGAAGGATTTACGCCGGAGGCCTTGGAAGCGGCCCTCGCGGTGTCCCAGCTCAAGCACGACCTGGCCAAGCTGCCGAAGGGCCTGGAGACCTCGGTAGGCACGCGCGGCTTCTCCCTGTCCGGCGGCCAGAAACAGCGCGTCTCCATAGCGCGCGCCCTGCTGACCAAGCCCGACCTGCTGCTGTTCGACGACGCCACCAGCGCCATGGACGCCCAGACCGAGGACAATTTCTGGAAAGCTTTCAGGAAGGAACTCCCGGAGGCCATCTGCCTTATAGTCACCCACCGCGTAAAGACCATAGAGCACGCCGACCTCATCCTGACGCTCGACGAAGGCCGCCTGGCAGAGAAGGGCACCCACGCCGAGCTGCTGGCCCTGAACGGGGTCTACAAGCAGATCTACGAACGCCGCAAGCTCGAAGAAGAGTTCGCCCCCAAAGAAGCCAAATAATCGGCAGGCCTGCAAGTTCGCGGGATGCATAGTCGGGCCGAGCGGGGCATTGCTCCGCTCGCCATGACTGCAGGGAACCGTTGCGCGGTTCCCCTCAATCGCTGCGCGATTGAGCCTCCCTTCCCCAAATGGCGCTCGGAGCAACACCCCGCCCGTCCCTCCAGGCAGGCCGAATAATGGGAGCGGGCGACGAGGGTATGCCTTCGGAGGGGCGTCGCGGAGGCCGAGGCTTACGCAAGCGACGAGGCCGAGCGACGAGCGGCGAGCACGGTGTG
>Ga0154363_150_pt1 | contig 74209 bp, 32 predicted proteins | sample RifGroA2_FD_115891 | JGI IMG/M metagenome (GOLD analysis project Ga0154363, IMG submission 115891) | Elusimicrobia bacterium GWA2_62_23
GAACGGCATGAAGAGCAAGTTCATGTCCATGGCCTCGCACGACCTGTCCAATTCCCTGATGACGCTGCAGATCAGCTTCGAGATGCTGGCCGCCACCATAAAGCCCAACGACGACCAGAAGAAGAAGATGGATTTCATCACCGCGAGCATCACCCAGATCTCGCGCCTGATAGGCGACCTGGTGGACTGGGCCTCCATCGAGCAGGGCAAGTTCCGCCTGGAGAAGAACTATTTCGAGATGGACAAGATGGTGGAGGAGATGATAGTCGGGCCCAAGGCCCGCGCGATGCAGAAGAACATCGACATCACCGCCCAGGTCTCGCCCGGCCTCAAGATGGTCTGCGCCGACCGGCGCCGCATCGGCCAGGTGCTGCTGAACCTCCTCGAGAACGCCATCCGCCATACCCAGCGCGGCGGCAAGATCATAGTTTACGTGAGCCCCCTGGAAGAGAACGTCTGCGTGTCCGTCACGGACAACGGCGAGGGCATAGACCCCGAGGTGCTCCCGAAGCTCGGCCAGAGCTTCTACCAGCCCGCCGGCGGCAAGTCCCCTCACGGCCGCCTGGGCCTGGGCCTTTCGATCTCTAAAGAGATAGTGCAGAGCCACGACGGCAAGATCATCGTGGAGAGCGAGGGCGTGGGCAAGGGCTCCGCTTTCAAGTTCGTAATACCCTTCGCCAAGGAGCCGCCTCCGGCGCAAGCGTCCCAGGACGCGCCTCCCCAGAGCGAAGGTCATCACTAAACTAAAAGCAGCAGACAAGGAGTAAAACTATGGCCGTTCCCAAGAAAAACGTCTCAGTCCTGATAGCCGACGACCAGACCCTGTTCCGCGAGGGCATCAAAGACCTGCTCGAGGACGAAAAGGGCATCACGGTGGTAGGCGAAGCCTCCAACGGCCCGGAGGCCGTGGCCATGGCCAAGAAGCTCAAGCCCGACGTCATCCTGATGGACATCAAGCTGCCCCAGATGGACGGCGTGAGCGCTACGCGCATCATCCGCAAGGAATGCCCGCAGACCAACGTGCTCATCCTCTCCTCCTACGAGGACGAGGCGCACGTGACCGAGGCCATCCAGGCCGGCGCCAACGGCTACCTCTCCAAGATGCTGCCCGCCAGCGAACTGGTGCACGCCCTCAAGACCTTCACCAGCGAAGGCGTGATGATCCCGCAGCCGATCATGGGCAAGCTCATCCAGGGCCTGCGCCAGATGGGCTCTTCCGGCTACGACAGCGCCCCCGACAGCCTGACCGCCACCGAGATAAAGGTGATGGCGCTGCTCGGCAAAGGCCAGTCGAACAAGGAAATAGCCGCCGCCCTGGACTGCTCCGTTAAGACGGTGAAGAACCACCTTAACAGCATCTTCCAGAAGCTGGGCGTCAACAACCGCACCGAAGCCGTGGTGAAGGCCATAGAGAAAGGCCTCATCTCCCCGGAAGACGGGCGCTAAGGCCGCAGGGCCCGCGAAGGCGGTTAGTCTCCCTGAGGGGGGCTAGCCGCCTTTTTATTGCGCGAAGATATACTATATCTTGAAAAACCGGTTTTTTGGTGGTATAACATTGGGTAGCGGCCAACAGGGCCGCGCGCGGAGGACGATGGCCGGGAAAATGGCTGCAAACGGGCTGAAGACGCTGCTGCGGGGGCTTTGCCTCCGTGGCGAACTGCTCTTTTATTCCCTGCCGTCCCCGCACGCGCTCACGGCCGCCCGCAGGCCGGGCCAGACCACCGTTGAATACCTGCTGCTGCTGGCCGTGGTGGCCGGCATGGCCGCCATGATGGCGGTGCTGTTCCATAAACGCATCCTCGGCGGCCTGTTCACGATAGTCGGCATGGTCATAGGCGCGGGGCAGCCCAAGTAGGCGCTATATGAGAACCGCCCATTCCAACCAATTTTTCTGGCGCCCCGCGAAGCGGGCCGGGCAGATACTTATCCCGTCGCTTTTCGTCATTCCCTCGCTGCTGCTCTTCGTCTACCTGCTGTTCGAGACCACCAAGGTCTCGCGCGAGAAGATCCGCCAGCAGTTCGCGGTGGATTCGGCCGCCTTCATCCAGATGGGCGACTATACCAACCTGCTTAACCGCACCGCCTACGTGAACGGCGCTTTCCCTTACCGCATTTTTAAGGAGGCTTACGAGTGCCCGCCCGAGAAGCCCATGAAGAAGACCAACTCGGATTCCGAGGTTTGCGCCTATGACATGTTATATGAGGCCGGGGCTTTCCCGAAGTATAAGAATGACGTGAAGGGCGCCGAGCCCAAGCGCCTGGACCCCGAGGCCAAATGGGAGATAGAGTTCAACCCGGTACGCAGTGAGTTCGCCACCAATCCCACTTCCCAGCAGAACAAACCCGTGTTAGACCTGATCACCTGGGACCAGGGTATGTATATCTATATCGAGTGGGGGCAGGCCATCGGCTACTATAAATTCTATTCGCAGGTGTACACGCTGCTGGGCTCGGTGGAGGAATCGCAGTGGACCGTCTTCGAACGCCTGACCGAGAATTTCAACTTCTTCAGGAAATCATATTACCTCAACGCCAATACGCAGGACTGCGTGGACCATCCGCAGACCTGCGGCAACGACGGCCTCAACAGCACCGGCGGTTTCTTCGCCAACAAGCTCTCCCGCAACAAGAACTTCTTCATGCACTACGTACTGAAGATGATGTTCTACGCTAAAGTGTATGTGGGGGGATTGCAGTTGTATCAGCTTTCCAAGCCGAACGCCCCGCTGGACATGACCACCATGAGCCCCAACGGCCTCTTTCAGCTGGCCACGGTTTCCGACTCCGTCCTGGACAAGCTGGGCACCGGCCTGGAAGTTTACCAGGGCTGGGACCCGGCCCCCAATTATTTCAACGTGCCGCTGGGCCTGCTGGGGAAGTGCAAGGAAACCAGCGGCCGCCCCTGCGTGCATGCCCGTATAGCTACGCAGTGCCCGCAGCTGAAGTCCGGCAATAACTGCGTGTGGCCGGCGCCCACCCCCAAATACCAGACGAGGCTCTACCCGTGACCGCCCTGAAGACCGTCCGCGCCCGCCTGGGCCGCTGCGGCCGCGCCCTGCGCGCCGGCCGGCCCGGCCAGGCCATGACCGAGGTCGTGCTGCTGTTCCCGCTTTTCCTGCTCATCGTTTTCATCACGGCCAAGATCTTCGCGCTGCTGGTGCTGGTGCAGAAGCTGGAGATAGCCTCCTACTACGCGGCCCGCCGCTGGCAGCTGGAATCCCACCTGAACGCCGACCACGTGGGCTGGGACGACGGTACGCTGAAGAAGGACATAGAGAAGAACGTGCGCGGCTACATCGGTTTCGACACGCCCTCCGTGTCCAAGTTCCTCAATCTGAAGGACCTGAAGATAGATGTGACGCGCACCCAGGTGTGGAACGTGGTGACGCTCACGGTGATCACCACCCCCGCGGGCATCAAGCTGCTCTGCAAGTACCCCAAGCAGGCCGTCTGCACCTACCCGTACGGCGCGGCCTGCCTCAACGGCCACGACTACCTCTGCGCCGGCGGCAAGCAGCTGGAAGTAATAAAGTACGTGCCCAACCGCGACAGGCCCATACAGTTCGTGCTGCCCGGCCTCAAGTAATCCCCTCAGGAGACCTCATGCTCTGGTTCAAGATAAGGATGTTCTTTCAGCGGCACTGGCTCGGCCTTACCGTGGCGGCCGTCTGCGTGGTGGCGGTGCTCTTCCCGCTCTGGTACCTGGCCGGCATAGAAGAGAACACCCGCCGCTACATCATCAGCATGAACGTGGCCAGCATGCCGTGGATGGTGCTCAATACCGTCATCTTCGTCGGTTTTTTATACCTGATGCAGAGCGGCGGCTTCAGCGCGCTCAAAAAGACGCGCGTGGACGCCGGGGACGTGAATATAAGGTTTTCCGACATCGTGGGGCTGGAGGAGGCCAAGCGGGAAGCCTGGGAACTGGTGCAGCTGATAAAGGACCGCACCAAGGTGAAGGCCATAGGCGGCAAGATCCTCAAGGGCGCGCTGCTGGTGGGCCCGCCCGGCTGCGGCAAGACGCTGCTGGCCAAGGCCGTGGCCACCGAGGCCGGCGTGCCCTTCCTTAACGTAGCCGGCTCGGAGTTCGTGGAAGTGTTCGTGGGAGTGGGCGCCAGCCGCGTGCGCAAGCTCTTCAAACAGGCCAGGCAGTATGCCCAGGCTTACGGGGCCTGCATCGTTTTTATAGACGAGGTTGAGGTTATAGGCCGCCGCCGCATCCTTTATGACGCTTTCGGCGGCGGCAGCGAGACCAACAGCACCCAGAACCAGCTGCTGGTGGAGATGGACGGCCTGGATTCCGCGGCCAACGTGATAGTGTTCGGCGCCACCAACGCGGTGGAGAACGTCCTGGACGAGGCGCTGCTGCGCCCCGGCCGCTTCGACCGCAAGATCTTCGTGGACAAGCCCAACCTGGCCGAGCGGGAGAAGCTGTTCGGCCATTACCTGGCCAAGGTCAGCTACGACAAGGCCATGGACCTGGGGCGCCTGGCCCGCAAGGCCGTGGGCAGTTCCCCGGCCGACATCGAGAACGTGGTGAAGGAAGCCGCGCTGATAGCCGTGCGCCGCGACGCTGACAAGCTCTCCTACAAGGACATCAGCGCCGCCATAGAGCGCATAGAGCTGGGCGTGGCCCACCGCCTCTCCATGACCCCGCGCGAGCGCGAGCGCATCGCCTGCCATGAGGCCGGCCACCTGGTGACCATCTACCTGTCCCACCCCACTGACGACGTGTTCAAGGCCTCCATCCTGCACCGCGGCGGGGCGTTGGGCGTGGTGCACCACATGCCCACCGAGGAACTGCACGTGCCGGACCGCGACAGCTACATAGGCTGGCTGCGCGCCTCCCTGGGCGGCTACGCGGCCGAAAAGATAAAGTACGGCGTCACCTCTTCCGGGGTAGGTTCCGATTTCGCTTCGGCGGCCCGTACGGCCCACCGCATGGTCTGGGGCATGGGCATGGGCAAGAGCGGTTTTGTGGGCGATTATTCCTCTATTTACGAGGCGGAGCGTTCGGCCGCCATAACCGACCAGCTGGAGAGGGAAACGCAGGACCTGCTGCGCGAGCAGCTGGCCGAGACGGAAAAGCTGCTGCGCGAGAACTGGAAGATAGTGGAGCGCTTCGGCGACGAACTGCTCAGGCGCGAAGAACTGGACTACGACGAGATCGCCGCCGTTTTTGAGGAGTTCGGCAAGCCCTCCAGGATGCTCAAGAAATAGGGGGCAGGTCCAAGACCTGGCCCCCCTTGAAAAATGAGGTTTCCTCTGCTATAACATTAGGGTGAAATGAAGGTCGTGGCGATGGACTCCATCCAGTCACCAGACCTTTCTGTTTTTTGATTTCCCGGAGGCTATATGAGGCCCGAAGACGAACTGGAAGAAACCGAGAAAAAAACGGCCGAAGAAGCCGCTTCAAAAGCCGCGGAAGAGACCGCGGAGGAAGCCGCCGAAGAAGTTGACGAAGAAGCCGGGGAAGAGGCCCAGGAAGAGTCCGGGGCAGGCGGCAAGAAGAATTACTGGTGGCTCGCCCTGAGCTTCCTTTTCCTGTTCCTGGCCGGCGGAGGCTATTACGCGCTCACCTCCATGGGCAAGGAAGCCCAGAAGCTGGCCGGCGGCGACAGCTACACCCAGCTCTCCGCCAACAGCGCCGCCTACAGCCGCGGCTCTCTCGAGAAAGCCGACAACTATTTCTCCTCCGACGAGGAAGACCCTCTCTCCGCCCGGGCGGAAGTGGCCGCTTCGGCCTCCGCGGCGGATAAGCGCCGGGCCCTGGCTGACCGCGCCCTGGCCGCCTCCGGCGGCGGCGCGGGTGCCGGTTCCTCAAGCGTGGCCGGCGGGGGGGAGGAGGGCGGCGATGAGGACGCCCCGCAGGCCTCCGCGGCGCGCCGCGGCGCCTTCGAGGGCAAGCTGGAGGCCCGGATCTCCGGGCTGGGCGGCCAGCGCGGCGGCGGCGCGGCCAGAAGTTCCTCCGGTTTCAACCCCGGCGGCGAACAGAGCGCCGGCGGCGCCGGCGTGACGGCCGGCCGGCCTTCCGTGCAGCGCGAGACCGGGGCCGGGGCCCCCAGGAAAGCGGCGCCCGGCGGCGTGCTGAATGCGCTGAAAGGCGCTTTCCGCGCTTCACTTTACGGCGCGCGCATAGCCTCCAAGGATTCCGCCCGCCATTGGATGGCCCGCACCTTCGACGCCGCCGGCGACGTCAACACCTCCCTGGAATACGACGAAAAGGTGAAGGCCAGCCTCGACAGGATAGACCCCAATTCCATTCCCAAGTTCCTGCGCGACCAGGACATTACCGCCTCCGACGCCAAGAGCCTCGGAGTGGCCGAGGTGGGTAAGCCCAAAATGGACGTCGAAGGCACCAAGGAGGCGCTTAAGAACGACAAGGATTATCAATCCAGGAAAATGATGCAGGATATGGCTTCGGCCGCCATGAACCCGCTCGGGAACTTTGTCGGGGCCAATACTGGCCGTGCGACGACCCCCTCGCAAGAGGAAGCTTCCGAAGAGGACAGGAATGTGACCGGGTTCTCCAGCCCCGAGGATGAGGCGGCCTTCAGGGAGCTCAGCCTCCAGGAATACATGGACACCTCGGATAACTGGTGTTGCCCCGATGCGCAGTGTTGCTGCCTGCCGCAGAATACCGTGGCCCCCACCAATACCGGTCTGAACTGCTCCGTATACGGGCCTTTTCAGCCTGACGACCCGTGCGCGGCCGGTTTCTACAATAGCAGTCTTGTGGGAGACTTTCCTCCGCCCAATATGTCGCAGATGCCGGCTTAATTTGGGATAATAGAAGCATGAACAAACTGCGTCTGCCCCTGCTCCTGCTGCTGGCCTTCGCGGCCTGTTCTGAGAAGAAGCTCTATCCTGACGCCGCCAAGGCGTTCGAGAGGCACAGTTACCGGGAATATCCCGCCGGCGAGGTCATGAAAACTCTGGCGAACAAGGGTTTTGACGGCCTGGCCGCCTTGGACAGGCACGCCCTTCTTCTCAAGGGCCGCAGAAAGGTGGTGGAGGCGCCAGCCAGCCGGGAGCCCGTTTCGGGCCTGCTGTTCGATTACCGCGGCGGAGTCATCCACGTGGCCAAGGTCTTTCAAAATTCTCCCGCGGCCCTGGCCGGTATCAAGGACGGGGACCGGGTCCTGGAAATAGACGGGTTCAAAGCTTCCCCTCAAACGGTGACGGAGCGCAGCGACGACAGTTTCGGCTTTACCCTGAAAACGGAGAGGCTCGGCCCCAAAGGGCCGGCCCTCGCCGTGGCCCAGGTGGAAAGAGAAAGGATGGCGCTGCCGTTGATCTTCGGCTTTTATGAGCCGGCTTCCGCCATTGGCTACGTACGCGTAGGGATGTTCGTGCAGGGCTCCGGGGCCACGGTCCTGTCCGGGGTGGAGGCGCTCTCCTCGCTGGGCGCTAAAAAAATAATTTTCGACCTTCGCGGCAACGGCGGCGGCGTGCCGGAGGAAGCCGCGACCCTGCTGTCCGCTTTTGCCCCCAAGGCCGGGCCGTTGCTGGAACTGAAGTCCAGGCATAAGGGCTACCGCAAAACTTTAGAGGCGACCTCGCGCGGCAAGTACTCCTATCTCCGGACAGCGGTGCTGACCGACGGCAGGACCTCCATGGCGGCCGAGGTCTTCGCCCAGGCGCTCAAGGAAGTGGCCGGCGCCAAACTGGTAGGCGGGACCACCGCCGGCCGGGTCTCCCTGACGCGCGCTTTCCGGCTGGGCAAGACCCGCAAGGGTCTGGAGCTGACCGTGGCGCGGCTGTTCCCGCCCTCGGGCCTGGAACTGGAAGAGAAGGGCGCCGTGCCGGACATAGACGCCGGGCTGAACCGCGACCAGGAGGCCGCCCTGGCCGAGGCCTGGAACGCCCCGCTGGAAACGGTGCTGCTCAGCGACAGGGCCTACGCGCGGGCCATGGAAATTTTAAGCAAGTAATTCGGAGGGGAGAGTGTTATGAAAAAAATACTTATCGTTCCGGCCTTTATCGCCGCTTTCGCCGTGCCCTGCGCCGCCGAGCTCAAGGACGCCGGCGCCGCCCTGGAGGCGCTGCGCAGTGACTCCGCAAAGGAACGCCTGGAAGCCATCTATTACCTGGGCGCCCTGCGCAACGCCGCGGCTTACGAAGCTCTGGCCGGCCAGTTCAAGGCTGAAAAAGACGCTTACCTGCGCACGCAGATAGTGGAGGCGCTGGACGTAAAAGGTTCCTCCTGGGCTTTCTCCTGCGCGATCGCCGCGGCCGACGACTCCAACAAGGCCGTAAGGCAGGCTGCTTCCTCCTCCCTGGCCCGCCGGGCCGGCGACCCGGCCGCCGACGCCAGGCTCAAGACTTTGGCCGGCGATCCCGCTGAAGAAGTGCGTCTCGCCGTGGTTAGTTCCCTGGCCGTGGAGCCCAGCACCACTTCGGTCTCTATCATCGGCGCGGTACTGGCCGACCGTAAAGGCACCCTGAAGTCCCGCCAGGCCGCGGCCGAAGCCCTGGCCGGCATGAAGACCCCCGCCGGCGACACCGAACTCCTCAAGCACGTCTCCGACGCCGACCCCAAAATAAAGGCCGCCGCGCAGTCCCGCCGGCCTTCAAAGGCGAAGAAAGCCGTCAAGAAGAAATGATCTCCGTGGAGGCGGCGAGGCTCCTCGACCGCTACGTTGGTCTGCTGGCCTGCGGCCTGCTGTCCCTTCCGGGCCGGAGGCGCCGCCAGCTGCCGGCGGCCCCGCGCAAAATACTCGTCCTCAAATTCTGGGAAGGCGGCCTGATAGTCATGGGGGCGCCCTGGTACCGCGCCCTGCGCCGACGCTATCCTTCGGCGGAAATACATTTCCTCACCCTGGACGTGAACGCCCAGCTGGCCGATATGCTGGGTTGCGCCGACAGCGTGATCCCGCTGCGCGTGAGCGGCGGGCTGGGGCGCTTCTTCCTGGACCTGTTCGCCGTCCTGCCCGGCCTGCGCGCCCGGAACTACGACCTGCTGCTGGACCTGGAATTCCTGAGCCGTTTTTCCGCGGTGCTCACCGCCCTGGTCCGGCCCGGCTGCGCGGCTGGTTTTTCCGGTGGGAGCTGGCGCGGGTCTTTTCACGACCTCCTCGTGCCCCTGGAGACCGGCCGGCATATGACGGAGAACTACGCGGCTTTCTTCGCCGCCGCCGGCGTCTTTGCCGGGGCGGAGGACTCCCGGCCGCTGGAGGCGGCGCCAGATTTCCCCGGTTCGGAGAGCCTGCCGCAGCCTTTCGTGGTGCTGAATTTCGACCGCAAGGACATCATGCCGGAGCGGGCCTGGCCCAGGGAAAATTACGAGGCCGTGCTGGGGCGGCTGCTGGCCGCCGGCCGCCGGGTGGCGGTAATAAGCCAGCGGCCGGTAGAACTGCCGGACCGCGCCGGGCTGGCCAACTTGTCCGGCCGGCTGGATTACCGCCAGCTCGCCGCCCTGTTCGCGCGGGCGGCCTTGTTCATAACGCATGACAGCGGCCCGCTGCATATCGCCGCCGCCATGGGCTGCCCCACCGTTTCCATCTTCGGGCCGGAAACCCCCGCCGGCTACGCCCCGCTGGGGCCCAAGCACCGCGCTCTTTACCTGGGCCTGCCGTGCAGCCCCTGCGTGGACGCCCTGAGGGGGAAGGAACTGGTCTGCGTGCGCCGCTCCAACGAGTGCGTCACCGGCATCACGCCTGAAATGGTCATGCGGGCGGCGGAAGAACTGCTGAAATGAAACTGGCCCTGGTCTTTAATCCCTTTTCCTATAAAACTCACGAGGAGAACCTCCGGGTGGTGCAGCGCTATTTCGGGCTGTTCCCGCCGCTGTCCATGAGCTGGGTGGCCGCCATAGCGCGGGCCGCGGGCCACGAGGTCATCCTGATAGACGCCCGCACCCTGCGCCTGACCATGCCCGAGGTGGCGGCGGCTCTTAAAAAATTCAAGCCCGACGTGATAGGCGCCATGATGAGCACCTACATGTTCCCGGAAACGCTCGCCTGGCTGCGTTACCTGCGCGGCGAACTGCACGCTTCGGGGATAAAGTGCAGGGTGCTGGTGGGCGGGTATAACCTGCGCGTCTATCCGAAGGAATCCATCAGCCACCAGGAAATAGATTTCGGCTGCGTGGAGCAGGCCTACTATACCGTGCCGGCCCTGCTCAAAGCGCTGGAAGAGGGGGCCGCCGACTTCTCGCATGTGCCCGGCCTCGCCTGGAAGCGCGGGAGCGAGGTGGTGGTGAACCCGCACCCGCAGAAGATAAATTTCGACCTGTTCCCCAACCCCGCGCGCGACCTGCTCCCGAACGACCTCTACGCCGAATTCCCCACGCGCCGCAAGAACTTCACGGTGATGGTCACCTCGCTCGGCTGCCCGTTCAAGTGCTCCTTCTGCGAGGCCGGCGCCACCGAGTACAACCCGCGTTCCCCGGCCACCGTGGTGGCCGAGATGAAAGAATGCGCGGAAAAGCACGGCGTGCGCGAGATAGATATCTTCGACTACGAGTTCACCGGCGCGCGCCAGCGCGTGCTGGACATCTGCGCCGGCATAAAGAAAGAAAAGCTGGATATACACTGGGCCTGCCGCTCGCGCGTGGACACGGCGGACCCCGAGCTGATGAAGGAAATGTATTCCGCCGGCTGCCGGCGCATTTACTGGGGCATAGAGAGCGGCTCGCAGGCCGTGCTGGACTCGCTCAACAAGGGCATAAAGCTCGAACAGATCATGGAGACCATGAAGGCCTCCCGCCGGGCCGGCCTGGAGAACCTGGGTTTCTTCCTGGTGGGCGTGCCCGGCGAGACTCGCGAGACCGTGCGGCAGACCGTGGCTTTCGCCAAAAAACTGGACCTGGATTATGTGCAATTCTCCAAGCTCCTCGCCAAGCCGCTCACGCCGCTCTGGCGCGAGCTGGTAGCGGCCACCGGCAAGGATTATTGGCGCGACTGGGTGCTGGGCAAGGAGACCGACCATGACCTGCCGCGTCCCTGGCTCAAAACGCTGACCAACGCCGAGGTGGACGAGCTCGCGCGCTGGGCCTATATCAGCTATCACTCGCGGCCGCTGTTCCTGCTGCGCCATGTGCTGCGGGTGCGTTCGCTGCCGGAACTTTTCCGCAAGGCCGGCGCTTTCCTCGCCATGCGCTTCTCCGGAGGCGGCGGCCGTTTCCTGGCCTACCCGGAGAACATCTTTAAGGTCCTCCTGCGGCGGCTGAAGTGGAAGGCGGGGCATGAATAGGCTGGTTTTCCTCTACAAGGGCCGCTACTGGGTGCGCGAGGCGCGTACGCTGGAGACTCTTTCCGCCATGGCGAAGGCCGCCGGCCATAGGACCTCGCTCGCCTACGACCGGGACCTTTTCGGCGTGAGCGACAATGTGCTGAGCCTGCCCTGGCTCAACCGGCTGCTGTTCGACGGGAAGGCCGCCGCTAAAAAGGCGGCCGCCGGCAACCCGGCCTGGATAGTGCTGCTGGAGAACCTCACTAACCGGGGCTGGATAGAGGAGACCATAGCCGCGCTGGCCGCCGCCGGGTATAAAGGGCGCACGGCGGTGCTGGCCTGTTCCGGCGCTTTCGGAGCCGGAGTAAATCTTTACGGCGAGCCGGAAAAAGTTTTCGCGGAGTTCCTGAAAGCGCTGCCCAACCCCCCGGCAGCCATAAAGACCGAAGGCCTGACCGGTCTGGACCTGCTGCCCCTGCCGGACCTGGACCTGTTCTCACGCTGGGAGGACCTTTCCGCCAGCTACATGGCCTACGCCGGCAAAGGCTGCTCGGGCGCCTGCTCCTATTGCGAGGAACCCTTCTACCGGGCGGCCTACGGCCCCGGTTACGCCAGGCTGCGCAGTCCCGCCCGGGTGATGGAAGAACTGCTGGCCGCCCGGGAGCGCTTCGGCACGCGGGAAATAACTTTCAAGGACTCGGTCTTTACCGCCGACAAGGCCTGGCTGGCAGAATTCCTCTGGCTTTACCGCGAGAAACTGGGGCTTCCTTTCAAGTGCTTCGGCCGCGCCGACGCCTTCAACCTCGCCGCCGCCGTGCTGCTGCGCGACGCCGGCTGCTATTGTGTGGAATTCGGCTTGCAGACCTTCAATGAAAAACTGCGCGGCGCCGTGCTGCGGCGGCCCGAAAACCTCGCGGCCGCGCGGGAGGCCTTCGCCGCCTGCGATGCCGCCGGCCTACCCTACGACGTGGACTATATCTTCGGTCTGCCCGGAGAGTCACTTGCCGACCACCTGGCGGCGGCAGAGGAATTTTCGCGTTTGAAGCTCCTGAACCGGATAAAATGCCATAACCTGGTCTATTACAGGGGCCTCGGGATCGCCGATCACGCGCTAAAGGAAGGCTGGGTGAGCGAAGCGGAACTGGGCCGCGGCGATTTCTTCAGCGGCGACAGGTCCGCCCCCGCCCTGCGCGGCGTGACCTCGGCCTTCCGCACGCTCTTCAAGCTTTACGGCCTGCTCGGCGGCGCCGGCCTGGCCTTCGCCGCCCGTTCCGGCCTCTGGCGCCTGTTCCGCTTCCTGCCCGGCTTCGTGGTAAAACCGCTGGAACTCCTCTCCGGCCTGCTGCACGGAGACCTGCGCTTCTACGCCTACCTGCGCAGCTACCCGCGCCGCCTGCTGGGGGCCATGCGGGCCAGCTGAGCGAGCCTCATGCCCGGATATCATATGATCTCAGCGTTCCTTTACATCGCAGCGGATAACTTTCCTGCGCAGCGGAGAAAGAGCGGTATTTCCACGCGGCATGACGTCAAAATAAAGTGGTTTCCTGTATGAGTAAAGTCATCGCGCGGCATTTTCACGGGATCATTGCGGCGATGCTGCTGCTGGCTGCGGTATCGCCGCTTTTGCTGTCGCTCGAAAAAATAAGCTACAACGATGACTTCCTTCAGCTTTCTACCAGGCATTTCCTGTTGAGGAAGGCCGTTCTCGGAGGGGAGTTCCCTCTATGGACGCCATATCTCAACGGTGGGTTCCCCTCCATCGCGGATCCGGAGGACCCGGCCTTAAGCCCGTTCTCGCTGCTGACCGTAATCTTTGGGGAGATCGCGGGACTCAAACTTATAGCGCTGCTGGTCTTTGTCGCGGGGTGCGCGGCGATGTTCAGATTTTTGCGTGAGGTAGCGGGGGTGACTCCCCCCGGAGCGGCCGTAGGGACGGTTGTTTTTGGACTTTCGGGCTGGTTCGTAACGCGGTTGTACAGCGGGAACGTTAATGAACTGTATTATTTCCTGGTCCCGCTCGTCCTCCTGTGCCTTGAGCAGTTCTGGAGTTCGGGAGAGAGGCGGCGTGGCTTTTACGCCGCAGCGTTGCTGGCGCTTATAGCGATGGACGGAAAAGCCACGTTCATGGTCGTCGTGTTGTTCTTGGCCGCCTATTCCGTCGGCAGGGCGGCGATACTGAGGCGGGGTAAAGTGGGCTTGGACACGGCCCTGCTGTTTAAATTCGTGGCCGTGGCTGTCGCGGCCCTGGCTTTCTCCATGGTAAAGATCGTTCCCGTCCTTGAGCTGTTCGCCGCGAAGGGCTCAATTGTTAACCCGGTCATAGACACCCATACTGGGGCATACAAGGATGTTCTGGCTTTCACGTACGCAGATCTGGCCCGCGGGCTTGTCCGGCCTGATACTCCGAACAGGGCCGTTTCTTTATATCTGGGGATGATGCCTTTGCTGCTGTTGGCCGCTGGATTGCTTTTCAGGTTCGGACAGACCGCGCTCTGGGCGTTGTTGGGGGCGTTGTTTTCCGTTCTGTGGGCGGGGCCAAATTCTCCGGTGGACATATTTCGCCTCCTGCGCTATTTGCCGTTCTTCGGTACCATAAGCCAACCCCATAAATACTTCGACTTTTTTATCGTCTTCGCGATCTGCGTCTCCTTTCCATTGGGGTTTGACGCCGTCGTCAAGGCCCTGGACGGCCGTCCGCGGATCTCCATGGCCGCGAGGCTGGTACTTGGGGCGGCGGCGATAATCCCGCTTCTGGCCTTCACTTTCCCGAAGTATCGCGGGCTTTACACTTCACGGCCGCCGGAGTTGTTCGCCCGGGAATTTTTTCAGGTAAAGCTTCCGGCCGGGGAGCGGAGCGGGGAGCAGATGTACTTTAATGCCGTTCAAAATGTCGGGACCATAAATTGGTATGGAGCCATCTTGCTCCCTTCTGCGGCGGAGCCCAGATATCTCGTCGACCCGGCTTTTGGAGCCAGGGCGAACCCCGCGTATAAAGGGGAGTCCTTTTGTCTGAAGAGCGGCAGCCTCTGCCAGCCGGTATATTTCGGGGCGAACAGGCTCAAGGCGCTGATAAGTACCGGTGGTCCGGACAGGGTGGTGTTCAATCAGAACTATGACGCCAGGTGGAGAAGCACTTTCGGCGAGGTGGAGAACTACGGCGGGCTTTTATCCGTCGCCATTACAGCGGCGCTTTCGCGCCAGGTGCTGGTTCTGGAATACTCGTCCGGTGCGTTCTACGCGGGCGCGCTTTTCAGCGTGCTCTCGTTCTTTGCGGCCATTTGCCTATGCTTCCCTGTAACGCGATTTTTTATGCCATCACGACGCTATAAGGACGTGTCGGAGGGGCCGCCTGGCCGTGCCGGGTGTTTTCGGCGGCCTGAGCGTCTTTAGAAATTTGTATACTTTGAAAATGAGGATGAACGGCAGGGACAAGGACGGCATTCTCCGTGGGGTGTGCCTTTTTCTGGCCATGGCCTGGCCGGTGGGCTACGCGAGCGCGCAGGAGATCTCCAAACCGCTTCAGACGAAGGGTGCTTACAATCTGAGCATAAACTACCCGGGGGCTGCGTTGCGCTATTTCGTTGCCGACGGCAAAGGCCTGGAACTGCTCGCGCAAAGCCAGAGCGGAGTGCTGGTCGGCGGCCTGCGCTATTACCGGTACCCGGCGCGGCTGAGGGGCGTCTCCCTTAATCCTTATTGGGCGGTGGAGGGCGACTACCTGAGTTTCAAAGGGGACGTTTCCAAGGGAAAAGGCTGGGGCTGCGGTCTCTACGCCGGGGCGGAGTACCGCCTGGGGCGGCGCCTGGCCGTCCAGACCGAGTTCGGCGCCATGCACGTTTCCTTGACGGACAAAAGCACCGACCTGTCAGAAAGCGGCCTGGAATTCCTCATCAACCTGGGCATCAATTTTTATTTCGGGGGCAGGCCATGAGAACGCGTGTGCTCGCCATCCTCTTGCTCTGCTTCTGCGCCGCTTCCCTGTCGGCAGGCTTCAGCCTTGGCCGCCCGGCGGCCGTTAAAAAGCGCGTGAACAAGCTCGATAACGCCGTGAGGGCGGAGCAGGCCGCATCCTTGGCCGCTCCCGCGGGGCCTAACCAGGCCCCCTCGGTCACGGGCGTCACCGCGATCTCCACCATGGTGGCGGCCGGCGGATTGGCCGTCGTTTCCGTTTCTGCCTCGGACCCGGACGGGGACCCGCTGACCTACGTCTGGACCTCTACCGTGGGCGCCATAGGCGGCTCGGGGAGCAGCGTTAACTGGCTTGCGCCTTCTACTCCCGGCGTTTACGCCATCAGTTGCGTGGTTTCGGACGGTGAAGATACTTCCCCGGGCAGCGTTACGGTGGCGGCAGTCCACCCGGGCACGTTAAAGTGGGTGTTCACCCCTTCCGCCGACGTGAACCTGCCGGCCGTGGCCGGAACTGACGGGGTGCTGTACGCGGCGGCTTCCGACAACAAACTTTACGCCATAAACCCCGACGGCACCCAGAAATGGGTGTTCTCCACGGAAAACACGGACCCGTTCTCTTTCGGCCCGGTCCTGGGGCCGGACGGAACGGTTTACGTGGTGGCCGACTCTACCAAAACCTACGCCGTTACTCCTGCCGGCGCCCTGAAATGGGGCGGGCCCTCTTCGCTCTTCCCCACTAATATCTCCGAGCGGCCAGTGGTGGGCGGCGACGGGACCGTGTATCTTTACAACGGCGACATCGGGCAGTTGTACGCCCTTGACCCGCTCACGGGGGCGGGCGTGTCCACCTTTACGGCCCTGAATAACGTGGCGGTACCCCCGGTCATAGGCGAGGACGACGCCGTCTGCCTGGTGGACGGCGATGACTTTCTCAGGATGGTGCCGCCCGCGGGTCTGGCCGGCGCCGTTTCCTATGACGCCACCGGGGTGTCCGGGCCTTTGGGCGCAGGACCGGCCGGCATGGTCTACATGGTCAAGAATAATTCCGACCTGTACGCCGTCAAGCCCGACGGCACCGACAAGTGGGGCGCTCCCTATTCCGCCGCCGGGATAATAACGGAGGCGCCGGTAAAGGGCGCCGACGGCACGGCTTACATAGTGGACGACGTGCCGGCGGTTTACAGCGTAAGTTCCACCACCGGGGCGGGCTTTGTCTTCGGCAGTCTGGCCAATCTCTCCCATACGCCCGTTCCGGCGCCGGACAGCAGCATGTACCTGGTGGACGCCGGTACGGACCTGTACGATCTGAACACGGACGGCTCCGTGAAATGGGGCCCCCTGGCCCCGCCGGCCGCCGCCTCCATCACCGCGGACCCTAACGTGGGCGCCGACGGCACCGTATATTTCTCCGCAGACGACGGCAACGTTTACGCGGTGCACGGCGCCTCCGCGCTGCCCTGATACGTCTATCCCGAGGTGAAATGACCAAAGGACCTTCCAGTCCCGACCCGCGGAACCGGACAGTTCCCGCCGGCCGCCGGCTTTTGGCCGCCAAGGGAGCTTACCTGCTGTTGAGCCTGGGCGCGGCTTTCGTCGTGCTGGAGGCGGGCCTGCGCCTGGCCGGGCCAGGGGTGGGCCCGCTTAACAGCAGCGCCCTTTATTACGACAATCCCAGGGGTTACTACGAACTCGTGGCTATGGACGGCGCCAGGCCGGTGTACGGCCTCCGGTATAACTCCGACCGGAGGGGTTTCAGGCTGCCGGACGGGCCGGTCGGGGGCGGGGGGGCGGGGGAGGCCGGGAGGGTCGGAATCGTCATGTTGGGGGATTCTTTTACCTTCGGCCGCGGCGTGCGCTACGCGGACACCTGCGCCGCCCGCCTGGAGAAACTTCTGGCCGCGGAAGGCGGCGGTTTGACTGTTTTCAACGCGGGGGTGGTCGGGGTCGGGGCGGAGGAAGTGGAGCGTGTATATCTGGAAGCGGGCCGCGCAAAAAAACCGCGGCTCGCGGTCTACGGTTTCGTGCTGAACGACTTCGGGCTGGACCTGCCCGGAGGTCGGCCGGCGTCCGACCTTATAGACGGCAACAACGCTCCGCCCTCGGCCGGGCTGAGGAAATATTCCGCGGTAGTAGACCGCTTCGCCGGGGCGCTGGAACGGAGGGGCGGGACGCGGGCTACCGTGAAAGCTTACCGGGAGGCCTTCTCCGGGGCGGAGGCCGGCAAAAAGTTCGCCGTGCTCAGGCGGCTGAACGCGGAAGTCAAGGCCGACGGCGGGCGCCTCGTGATCATGCTCTATCCGCTGCTCTATAGTCTGCGCGACTACCCTTTCAGGGAGGCCCATGCCGCTCTCCGTGAGTTTTGCGCGGCGGAAGGGATCCCTTTTCTCGATCTCCTGCCGGCTTTCGCGGTTCACGGGGAAAGAAAACTCTGGGCCGCGTCCTCGGACCAGCATCCCAATGAACTCGCCCAGGAGATAGCCGCAGGGGCGCTGGCCGCTTTCCTGAAAGAGCGTGGACTTATCCCGGGGGCGGGCAAAAAGGCGGGCGGATGAAGAGGTTCAGGGAGTTCTTCCGGGACAACCCTATGCTGGCTTTGGCCCTGCTGGCTTTCTTCGCCGTTTACTCGGCCTCGCTCAATAACGGCTTTCACCGGGACGATCACCCGCACATAGCCGGCAACGCCGCCATCAGGGACCTCTCGAATTTCCCCAAACTTTTTTCCAGGGACTATTTCGTCCTGAGCGGTTCCGTGGCCTACCGGCCCATGGTGACCGCTTTCCGCTTCGCGCAGTACAGGGTGTTCGGGACCGACGCCAGGCTATGGCGCCTGTTCAACCTGCTGGTTCACGCGCTTAACGCCGTGCTGCTCTGCCTGGTGGTGATCCGGGTTTCAGGCTCCAGGCCCGCTGCTGCGGCCGCCGCCGCCTTATTTTTACTGCACCCTGCGCATACGGAGGCCCTGAACTACATTTCCAACGGCCAGCCGGATATGCTCTGCCTGCTTTTTCTTTGCGCGGCTTCGCTGGCCTACCTCTCGGGGCGCCTGGCGTGGACCGCCGCCTGGTTCCTGCTAGCTCTGTTTTCCAAGGAAATGGCCCTGGCCTTCCCGGTCCTGCTGCTTATCTACGAGTATTCCAGGGGCGGGCTGCGCCGCGCCTGGCGCCTGCCGGCGCTCCTGGCGGCCGCGGCACTGCTCTTCGCGGTTTGGCGCCTGGCCTGGTTCAGGGCGGGGCCTGTCTTTCTGGATAATGCCCAAGCTGACGCGGCCTTCGGTTTTTCCGCGCAAGGTTCCTTTACCGCCCTCCTGCAGTTCCCCGCCTTGGCTGGCTACTATTTAAAACTGCTGGTCTGGCCGGCCGCCTTGAGCGTGGAGATAGACCGCCTGCTTCCCGAAACCGGCTTCTTTTCTCTCTTCAACGCGCTCCTGGCCTGGCTGGCGCTGCTGGCTTTGGCGGCCTGGGGCATAATGTCCCGGCTGGTCCGGCCCTGGGCCCTTTTCGCCTTCGCTTTTTTCGCCGCCCTGCTGCCTGTTTCCGGCCTGGTACCCCTTACCAGCCGCGTCCAGGAACACTTCGTCTACGTTCCCTCGGCCCTTTTCTGCGCCCTGGCGGGGATCCTGTTCGCCCGCGGTTCGGCGGCGGGCGGCAAAGCCCGCGCCGCTGCCCTGGCGGCCGTTATGGTGGCCCTCGGAGCTTCGGCCGTCCGCGTGTACGCGCGCAACGCCGATTGGCGGTCGCCGGCGGCGCTGGCGGAGGCGGACCTGAAGGCTTTCCCCGGTTCCCTGGTGGCCATGGTGAACCTGGCGGTTCAGAAGAAGGCTTCGGGCGACCGGGCCGGGGCGCTGGCCCTGTGCCAGGCCGCCCTGGAGGGCGGTTTTGCCGGGGGGGAAGTTCATTTCCTGCTGGCCGACCTGTACCTTGTGGACGGGCTGCGGGAAAAGGCCGCCGCGGCCGCGCGGGCAGGCCTTGAAAAAGAGCCGGGCAGCCCCGATTCCTGGGTTAACGCGGCCCGCGTCCTGGCCCGCGCCGGCCTGCTTGACGAGGCGGAGACGGCCGCCAGGGAGGCTACGGCGCGGTTCGGTTATTTCCCGCCAGCCTTCTCCACTTTGGGCGAGATCCTGCGCCTGCGGGGGAGACCCGGTGAGGCGGCCGGAATGTTCTCCGAGGCCGCCAGGCTCGGCGGCCGGACCCGGGCGCGGTAATATTTAATACAATAGCAACGGATAAAAATGAAGAACCGTTACGTCCTGATAGCCGCGTTGTCCGTCCTGGTCTACCTGCCCTCCGTTTTCGGGGGGTTCATGTGGGACGACGAGGATATCATTACCGGCGACAGCGTGGTGCACAGCCTGGCCAACGCCGGGAAGGTCTTTTCGACCGGGTACTGGAAGCGGGATTTCCCCGGCGCCGAAAGCCGTTACCGGCCCATGCGTTCGCTCCTGCTGATGGCGGAATGGAAGGTTTTTGGCCGCGGGCCGGCGGGTTATCACGCCGTGAACGTGCTGCTTAACGCCGCCGCGGCCTGCCTGGCCCTGTGGCTGGCCTGGCTGCTGTTCCGGGACCCGGACAAGGCTTTCGCCGCCGCGTTGGTCTTCGCCCTGCACCCGGTGCACGTGGAATCCGTGGCCTGGCTTAAGAACGTCACCGACATCCTGATGTTCATCTTTGCGGCGCTGTCAGCGGGCCTGGCTATTAAGTCCTTTGAAAATGAAGGGAGACGGCCGGTTTTGGGGGCGGCCTCGGCGGTATTTTTCCTGCTGGCGCTGTTCTCAAAAGAGAGCGCCGTCATGCTGCCGGCGCTGCTGGCTGCCTGGCTCTGGCTTGCCCGCGGGGAGCGGCCGCGGGAGGCCCTGGGCAAAACCCTGCCGCTGTGGGTAATGAGCGCCGTTTTCCTGCTGTTCGCCGTCTACGCCCTGCGCAGGACCCCTGGCATGGCCGCTTTCCACTTTAAAGAGGCGCTGCTAGGCTTCGCCCAGTATTCACGGTTGGTCTTCCTGCCGCTGGGGCTTAATGCCGACCGGGGAGTAGTGACCCTCCTGGACGCGGCCGGGCCGCTGCTTCTTGCCGGCCTGGTCTTCTACGGGGTCCGCGCCGGCAACAGGGTCTTGCTTTATTCGGCTGCCTGGATAGTGCTGTGCCTGGTGCCTTTCCTGGACACGCGGTTCACCACGGGCCGGCCCATAGCCGAACAGCGGCTCTACATGGCCGTGCTGGGCCTGGGCCTGGCCTGCGGCGCGGCCTACAGGCCGGTAAAAGCCTGGCGTTACTCCCTCCTGGCGCTGTGCCTGCTCTTCGGCGGCGCGGCCGCGGCCCGTAATTTCGACTGGATAGATCCCGTGCGGCTGTGGGAAAAGACGGTGGCGGCCTCGCCCGCCTCGCCCCGCGCCCGCAACAACCTGGGAGTTTCTTACGAGCGCGCCGGCCGCTTCAACGACGCCGCCAGGGAATATGAATTCTCCATGGCCATGGCCCCTGGCGAGCTCTCCCCGCGCCTCAACATCGCCGACCTGCTCTACAGGCTGGGCAACAGGCAGAAGGCCGAACAGGTCTATTCCGAGGCGCTCTCGCGGTTCCCCTTGGCCGCCAGGGCCAGGCTGGGCCTGCTCAGGCTCAAGCTCGAGGCCGGCAAGTCGCAGGAAGCCCTGATCCTCGGGCAGGAACTGCTGAAAGAGCGTCCGGACCACCCTGAGGCCTTGAACGCCGTGGGTGTGGTCTACATGGCCCTGCGGCGCGACGAGGAAGCCCGCTCCGCTTTTTCCCGGGCGGCGGCGCTGTCGCCGGAATATGCCGACGCTTTCTATAACCTCGCCTCCCTGCACAGGAACCGAGGCGAATTCGGCCCTGCCGCTGAGGCTTACGAGGCCCTGCTGCGGATAGCTCCGGCTCACGCCGACGCCCTCAATAACCTGGCCATACTCAGCGACATGGCCGGGAACGAGGCCAGGGCGGTGGAATTTTTCAAGCGGGCGCAGGCGGCCGCCCCGGGCTTTTACCAGGCCTCGTACAATCTGGGCGGGATCTATTACAGGAAAAAGATGTATCTCGAGGCGCTTTCGGAGTACTCGCGCGTGCTGGCCTCGGCGCCGGGGCATGAAGGCGCTGAAAGAAAGGCGGCCGAGATCAGGAAACTGCTGAATGAAGATCGCCGAAAATAAAACCCTCTGCGCGGTGATAGTTTTCTTCGCCGCCTTCCTCGGCTACGCCAATTCCGTCACCTCCACCTTTCACTGGGAGGACGAATATCTGGTGAGGGACAACGTGCATATCAGGCGGTTGTCCAATATCCCGGATTTTTTCCGGCCCGGCTACGTGAACGTGTACGAAGCCGGCGCCGGCAGCCGCTACCGGCCGCTGCGTACGGTAACCCTTGCCCTGGATTACGCCTTGTGGAAGGAGGACCCACGCGGCTACCACCTTACCAACGTGCTCCTGAACGCCGCCGCGGCCGCGGCTTTCTGGTTTTTCTGCCTCTCCCTGACCGGCAGCGGGACCTTTTCGCTGCTGGCGGGCCTGCTTTTCGCCCTGCATCCGGCTCACGCGGAGTCCGTGGCCTGGGTCAAGAACCGCTCCGACATACTTTGCGCCCTTTTCTGTTTCGCTTCGGCCGGACTTTTCGTCCTGTACCGGCGGAATTCCAGGGTCCTTTTTCTGTGGCTTTCGGCCGCGGCCGCGGTGCCGGCTTTTATGGCCAAGGAAATGGCCCTGACCCTGCCGTTCATGCTGGCCCTGGCGCTCGTTTACGGCAATCTGGAGTCGGGGCGGGACTGGGAGGACGGCTGGCCGGGCCTGCTGCCCGCTTTTAGCCTGCTGGCGGCCTATTTCATTTTCAGGCAACTGGTGATGGCGGGGGGGGCTTTCGGCGGCTCGGCCTCCGGGCCCAGCCTTCCGCTCATGGCCGCGGCCGCCGGGGAATATCTTAAAACTCTGCTTTGGCCGGTCTTTCTTTCCATCGACCGCCCGCTGCCGGCGGCCGGTGCCGCCTGGCCGCAGTACGCTTTTGCCGCTGTTTTCCTGGCCGGCGCGCCGGCCCTCTGGTTCTCCGGGCGGCGGCGCGGCGCCCTGTGGCTGCTGTTGTTCTGGGTCCTGTACGTGCCCGTTTCCAACCTGGTCCCCATAGAAGGGAGGCCTTTCGCCGAGCAGCGCCTGTACCTGCCCTCGGCCGCTTTCTGCGCTTTCATAGCCTGGGGGCTGACAGAGCTGCCTCCCGCGGGCCGCCTGGCCCGGCTGGCGCCGGCCCTGGCCCTGCTGCTGGCCGGCCTTTGGGGCGTCCGCGGTTTTTACCGGAACCTGGACTGGCACAGCGAGTCCGGGCTGTGGCAGGAGACCGTTAGGGTTTCCCCTTCCGCCAGGGCCTACAATAACCTGGGCGTGACCCTGCTGCGGGAAAAACGCTACCAGGAGGCCATCGCCAGCGCGCAGGAATCCCTCAGGCTCGATCCCGCCTACGTAGACGCCTACAATACGCTGGGCGCCGGCTACTATGACCTCGGCCTTTATGACCGGAGCCTGGCCGCTTTCGAAAAAGCCGTCTATTTCTCCGACGGCCGCGCCTACAAGTCGCTCATGAACCTGGCGACGATCTATAGCCTCAAGGGCAGGGAGAAGGATGCGGTGGGGTTGTATGCCGCGGTGATCAGGACCGCTCCCTGGATGGACGCGGCCTACTACAATATGGGCATGGCGCTGAACCGGCTGGGGCGCAAGGAGGAGGCGTTGCGCGCCTTCGGAGAGGCGGTGGCCCTGAATCCGTACAATGCCAGGGCCTACCAGATGCTGGGAGGGCTTTTCGCGGAAAGAAAAGACTATAAGTCCGCCGAGCTGGCCTACCGGGACCTGTTGAAGGTGGAGCCCGCTAACCCTTTCGCGGCCAAGTTCCTGCTGCTTAATACAGGGCAGAGTATTGACAAGTCAACGGGTAGGCCTTGACAAGGCGGGATTATCTGCTATAATATGATTGCAGCGCGGTGTTGGTTGCGGTGCCCCGCCCTTTTGGCTTGGCAGCAGCGGTGTGCGGTCGTGCGGTTGCGGTCTCGGTCGCAGACAGACGCGGTACGTGCGGTGCGGTGCAGTAGCGTGCGGTGAGTGTCCCAAAAGGGCGGGGCGTTTATTTGAAGTATCCGACAATAGCAAAGCCGGCCAAAGCCGGCGGCGCAAAGCCGAGGGCCCGTAGGGGTTGCCTGGCTGCCGAAGATGACTATGAAAGAGCGGTTGTATACCCTCTGTTATATGTTTTTAGGAGCCGGTGCGGCTTTTGCCGTAGCGGCTATTTTATTGTCCGGACAGGAAACGCGGAATTTCGCGTTCTGTAACATTTGCGTAACAATAATTATTTATTATAATGGAATGGCACTGAACGACCCGACAAAGGACCGCAACATCCTTGGCCGGGCCGTTCCTTGTCGTTTATAAAAATGGCGCCTAAAGGACAGAACATAATCATCGCGCGCGCGACCCGGCTGCTCCGGGCCGCGGCGCTGCCGCTGCTGGCCCTGGCCGGCGTCCTGCTCCCCGTCTCCGAACTGCGCGCCGCGGACTACGAGTGGGGCGTGAACTACGCCATGTACGAACTGCACGGCCGCCACTGGGGTTCCACCGCCGCCCGCACCACCATAGCCTTCCGGTTCACCGCGCAGTACGACGGCGTCATAGACCAGATCTCCATGGCCATAGGCCGCTCGCCTACCGCCAACCAGGCCATGACCATGGGCATAGCCACGGCGCTTGGCGCCACTGCCAGCGCCCAGACCTACCTGGCTTACGCCAACGTGAACCAGGGCGGCGCTAACTCCGGGTGGGCTTACTGGCAGGTGCAGGCTACCAGCGCTACCCCGGTGGAAGCCGGGCTGGACTACTACATCCTCATGCGCCCCTCGGCCATGACCAGCAACTTCACCAACAGGGCCGGCACGATTTTCGGCTACTCCAACGCGAGCACCGTGGATGGCGGCGGGAACCTCGTTTATCCGTCGGGCGTGGTGGACAATAACCTGCAGGTCTATTACTCCCGCAGCAACATCGAGCCTTACACCCTGATCTCCAACGCCATGCCTTCCTTTGTGCTGCGCTATGATTCCGGCGCTTATTACCAGGGCCAGCCATACGCCGCGTTCACCGCTAGCAGCAATGAAGGCCTGCTGGTCAGCGAAGGCGGGATAGTAACCACCACCCCTAATTCCCTGGAGAATATTTTGGACCAAGGTAATATCTACGGGACCAGGGGCGTGGGCTACTACTTCACCGCCGACGCCAATACCCGTAATGTGGTCAGCGCCAAGATCTTCCTGCAGAAAGTGGGAACCCCCGCGGACCGCCTGAACCTGCGCGTGGTCAAGGCCGCTTCTCCCTATACCGTGGTGGTGGACACCACTGTTTACGCGGCGGCCGGGGATATCAGTACCACCTGGGGCTGGCAGCCTTCCGCCGGCAAGCCCTTCCCCGGGGGCAGCTTTACCGCGGGCGAGAGCTATTACGTGTATTTCTTCTCCACCGGCAGCGCCAACGGCAATCATTACCGCCTTTCCCTGATGGACACCAAGGACTACGGCAACGCCACCGTGGCCGGAGCCAACAATCTTACCGTCAACGGCACCGCCGACTATTATGTTTATGCCGCCGACGTCCGGAACCTGGGCGGCTTCTCCAGGCCGTACGCCAACACTTACGGCGACATCCCGATCTGGCTGGCCTGCGATAACGACAGGCCCGAGGTGTACGTTACCCAGCCGGTGAATAACACCTCCCGCAAGAGCATGGCCGCCGTGGAGGGTACCGCGGTCGACAACTATTTCCTCCGCGCCGGCGGCGTGGAGCTCACCATCCGCAACATTACCAGCGGTAAGGTGTGGACCGGCTCGGCCTGGACCGACTGGGGCGGCAGCCCTATCTGGGTAACGGCGGGCCCCGCGTCCGATTCGAAGGGCGCGCAGATAAGCTGGACCTACGCCATGACCTGGGCGCACAACAACCGCTACGAGATCTATGCCCGCGCCAAGGACAGCGTGGGTAACTACACCCTTGGCTGGTCCACCACCACGTTCTACTACGACGAGTACCAGCCGGCCCCGGCCGAGGTCCCGGATTCCACCATGACCTTCCCCACGGAAGGGATGTTCGTGAGCGGGCTGGAGACCATCAGCGGTACGGCGCTGGACAACTCCCCTAACGGCAAGATCTCCCTGGTGAAGTGGATGCTGTGGCGCACGGGTTTTTACTGGGACGGTTCCCTGTGGCAGGCCGGCGCCCCGCCGCAGGACGTGGACAACCTCTGGCTGAACTCCGACGACGGCAACGGCTCCTACCTGGTGGATTGGCACGAGTATTTTATCAACGGCCAGATCCCGGCCCCGGCTCAGATGACCACCGGCTCCACCTATTACATCTCCGCCAGGGCGCAGGACAGCGTGGTGAACAGCCTGAACGCAGCCGACCCCAATAAGGAAATAACCCGCTCCACCTTCACTTTCTACTGGGACGCGGTGCGGCCCACCTCGGGTATTACCTACCCCATAGATGGCGGCGTGGCCGGCACCCTGCCCGTCTTCTACGGTACCTATTACGACCAGCACTCCGGTATTGGTCCGACAATTGGCGGCGCGGTGAAGGTCTATCTCTTTGACAAGGTTAACAAACTCTGGTATTACAACGGCGACTGGCGCAACACCGCGCCCGCCCTGGCCGAGATGCCCGATGCGGATATCTGGACTTCGTCCTGGACCTATACGGCCCCGCCGCTGGCCGGCGGCAACCAGTACCTGCTGGTGGTCACCGCCATGGACAGCGCCAAGAACAGCTCGCTGGTGGGCAACTACCAGAACACCTGGACGATCGGCACTTCCTCCAACAGTTTCGTCTGCGATAACCAGAACCCCTCTACCTACATAGGTACGCCGGACACGGCTTTCCGCAACCAGCTGGTCTCCATCACTGGTACCGCGCAGGACCTGCCGCAGGCTTCCCAGATAAAGCAGGTGGAAATAGAGATAGTTTACCCGGCCGACACCCCTGCCTTTGCCTGGACAGGTTCCGCCTGGGTGGCCTCCATAGGCGACTTCAGCACCTATACCTATGTGAGCGGCGGCTATCCGTCCTGGAGCTATACGCCCCCGGGCATAAACTGGACCGAGAGCCGCGAGTACCGCATAAGGGCGCGCGCGCGGGACAATATAGGAAACCTGGATCCTTCTTTCACTCTGGGTGTGAACGAAAGGCAGTTCCGTTACGACGTCAACTTTCCTACTTCGGCCGTCAGTAAGCTGGTGGAGAACGGGGTGGAGCGGGCCACCCAGACGGTCAATAACCTGCACGACCTGACCAATATAAAGGGCGGCGTGCAGGATTATCCTAACCCGCCCGACGGCAGCGTGGGCGGCGTTTATGTTTACATAGAGAAGATAGACAATATACCTTCAGGCACGCCCTACTGTTGGGACGGCTCGGGCGGCATCTGGCGCAACGACATCTGCCCCGTGCGCAACTCCGCCAGCATCGGCGCGGGCTGGGAATACTCGGTGGCCGGCGTTCCCTGGTCCGCCGGCGGCGGCCTGTGGTCCAACGGCGGCGTGTTCCGCATCCGTACCGAGGCCCGCGATACGGCCGCCCCTGGTAACGCCCCGCCCCCGGCCGGCAACCGTGAGCAGGGCGGCGTTTACGCCAACCTGCCCTATGTGGATTTTACATACGACCCGCGCCGCCCGTCGTCAAAGTTGACCAACATCCCGGCCAACGGTTACGCCAACACCCTGCCGGTGATACAGGGCACGGCGAGCGACTATGACGACAGCGTCAACTATGTTCCCCGGATAAGCTCAGTTAAGCTGCATATCCGCGACATGAGTTCCAATAAGGTGTTCAATAAGAACACCCTGGACTGGGACGAAGACCTGCTGGATGACATGTTCGACGCGGATCACCAGGTGGACGCGACTTTTGTGGGGTATTCCTCCGGTACCTGGAGTTACAATATCACCGACGCCAAGTGGCAGCACGGCAACAACTACCGGATAATCCCCAAGACCTACGACCAGGCCAATAATTACGAGATAGGCCTGGATACCCGCACTTTCACGTACGACGTTTATCAGCCCATGCCCGACGAGGCCCCTAACAGCCTCATAGGTTTCCCCGCGGACGACGCTCACTTTAACACCCGCGCCACCCTGGCCCAGGTCACGGGTACCGCCAAAGACAACCCGCCCATAGGCAAGGTCAGCGGGCTCAAGATCATATTGAAGAAGATAGTGGGGGGGACCACTTCCTACTTCACCGGCGCCACCTGGGCGGCGGGCGACGTGCCGGCCAACGCCTCTTCCTGGCCGAACGGCACGCCGGTGGACGGCAACTACGACTCCTCCGCGGAGCCGTATACTTACAACATGCCGCCTATCGGCGACGACGACATGTGGACGCCGAACATCGTCTACTACCTCTACACCGAATGCCGCGACTGGGCCAGCAACTACGAGCACGTGCGCGCCACTCACACTTTCGTGTATGAAGTGCAGAGCCCCACTATCACCGTCACCTATCCCGTAACCAACGGCTATGTTTCCGCCGGCGGCAAGGTGGAGGGCACGGCCGCCGACCTCTGGCCCGGCCGGGTAAGCAACGTCTATGTGCGCATAAAGCGCAACTCCGACAGCTGGTACTGGGACAGTTCCATTTCCAACTGGACTAATACCGGCGCCCCGGAGGTCTGGAACGACGTGAACCTTTACGGCGCCCTGAGCCCCAACGGCACCTGGTGGCAGTTGAATTCCGCCAACTGGGAATCCAGCTATATCTACACCGTGGACGTGAAAGGCCGCGACAAGGCCGGCAACTGGGTGCTCTCGTATTCCACGGCCACCAACGTGGCCGCCGACTTCACGCTGCCCTCTTCCAGCGTGACCTATCCCAATAACGGCGACGACCTCACCACCGACCTCACCGTTGTTTCCGGTTCGGCGTCGGACCTGGCGCCGGGCCAGGTGGACAAGGTGCTGGTCTCCTACTACAAGGTCACCGTGCCGCCCGGCTACTGGGACAGGGCGGCCGGCAACTGGAATTCCGCCACCGAACTTTTTTACGAGGCCACCACGGTGGACACCGTCAATAAGAAGTGGCAGGCTACCGGCGCCTCCACGCCCACGTGGATAACCACGGACCTCGGCGTGGATTACCAGATCTTCGCCAAGGCCCTGGACAAAGCCGGCAACCAGGTGGTAAAGCCAGGTTCGCCATTCTATGATTCTGCTCTGGTGCAGTTCCGCCTGCGCACCCCTTTGCCGCTGAGCGAGGTGCTTACCCCCGACGTGACCATCCCGCACTGGAAACCCAACCCCAGCCAGTCCATAATAGGTACGGCGGTGTTCGCGAGTACCGTGCAGCTGCGCATCACCGACTACGGCGGCGACCTCACGGAAGGCAACGCGGACGACCTCGTTTACGACGGCGTGACCTGGCAGCTCGCATCGTCGGACCCCAACCTGTATACGGGCGTGCAGAGCTTCGACGGCACCAACTGGCAGTTCACCCTGCCGGTTTCCGCCTGGAACGGCAACCGTAAATACCGCGTGCGGTCCAAGGCCTGGCTGGGCATAGTGCCGGAAACCCCCACCGGCGGCCGCGAGTTCGTGATAGACTCCACCGCCCCGGCGGTGGCGATCAATACCCCGTCACAGGCGTATATGAGGGAGTTGGGCACCCTTGAAGGCGTCGCCTCCGACCTGACTCCCGGCGCGCTCAATAACACCTATTTCAGGGTCAAGCGCCAGGCTGCCGCCGAATACTGGAACTGGCAGGCTTCCACCTTTACCGCCCTGTCCGGCGGCTACACCGACCTGGCAGCCTATTTCGACGGCGGTCTGTATAAATACACCACGGACTACTTCACCAACTCCGGAGCGTGGGAGGATAACAAGTCCTACACCGTCCAGTTCTTCTCCGCTGACAAGGCCGGCAACCTTGGCACGGCCTCGGAGCAGACCTTCACCCTGGACCGCTCCTCGCCTGTGGCCAGGGTGCTGGTGCCTTTCGACGCCAACGGCAGCGGCATCCGCTCGCTGGTTTCCGTTTCCGGTACCGCCTACGACGGCCACCGCAACTCCGGGGTGCAGATAGCCATCCGCAAGTTCGCTCCCACGCAGACCTGGTTCGACGGCGCCGCGTTCTCCCAGACCGCCGAACCGCCGCAATGGATAGACGTGACCGACGGGGTGAACGGCTACCTGTCGCCCGACGCCACCAGTTGGGCCTACGCGCCCGCCGGCCTGGACACGGCCATGGCCGAGGACTACCGCTACCTGATACTGGTGCGCGCCGTGGACGTGGCGCTCAACACGCAGCAGTCCTATACCGTGGGCCAGTCATCCATGGTCATAAAGATAGACAAGTCCGCGCCGGCCGCGCTCATGGCCGTGCCGCTGGACGATTCCGACGGGGTCAGCGGCCGCTACCAGCCTGGCGTGATAGGCAAGATAGCCAACTCCACGCAGCTCAAGGGTACGGCCTACGACTCGCCGGCGGTGGTGCATTCCACCGTGGCCACGGTCAGCATCCGCCTGGGCTATCTGTCCGGCGTCACCACCTATTATTGGGACGGCGGCGCCTTCGTGGCGATCTCCTCGGAAACGGCCTGGAATAACACCTCCCTCTCCGGCTCCGGGCCCACCTGGAACTGGGACTACATGACGGACATCGCCTGGCCCGCCGGCGACAAGGAATACCTGCTGGAGATCAAGGCTATGGACGACTCCCGCCTCTCCAACGATTCCGGGACCGGTAACTGGAGCGCCTGGCCCTATTCTTCCCGCCGGTTCATCGTGGACGCCACCCCTCCCTCGGTGACCATAACCACGCCCACGGTGCTGGCCCTCAAGGCCTTCACCCGCGGCGACGGCAACGTGGACGCGCTGCTGGCCGGCCACAAGTGGACCGAGATGCGCATTTCCACCACCGGTGTGGACGGCAACCGGTACTGGGACAGGACCGCCGGCGAATGGAAGACCTCCGCCGAGACCTGGAACATAACCAATAAGCTGGGTTCCACTTCCTGGTACTGCCTGGCCGACGCCGGCATGCTCAAGGACGACGTTGTCTATACCCTGTCGGCCAGGGCCCTGGACTACGCCAACAATTATTCCACCGCTTACTCCACCTCCGTATTTACTTACGACATAACGCCGCCTGTGGTCGCCGTGGGTTTTCCGCTCAACGACGTGGCTTACTCGCAGATCAAGATCTCCACCCCGCTGGCTGGTACATCTTCCCAGCCGGGCCAGAACTCGGCTTACACCGGCGTGAGCACGGTGGCGGTGCAGGTGACCGACCTGGACGGCGGGCCAGCCTGTTTCACCGGTTCCGGCTGGGGCGGCTGTCCGCAGTGGCTGAAGACCGAAGGCGATCCCGCGACCTGGGGCTATGACCGCGCCGGCTTCTCCTTTGTCAACGACCACCGCTACCAGATAGAGGCCCGGGCCACGGACTTCGCCGGCAACGATTCCGCGGTTTCCAACCGCATCTTCCGCTACGACGTGGAGAAGCCCACCTCGGCGGTGACCTACCCGCTTCCCGGCCTTACCACCGGGTTCGCCTACATAGCCGGTACCGCCACCGACGAGCGCTACGGCGCGCGCCAGTGGGAAGCGAAGCTTTCCAGTTATACCGTTAAGGTCGCTGTAAAGAGTCTGACGACGGACGTCGGCTGGTGGGACGGCTCCGTGTTCACGGCCGGCAATCCCGTCTGGTACGAGGCCGTCAATTCCACCACGGTGGCGCCCAACCAGTTCCGCTACGATCTGCCCGGGGCCATGATCGCGAAGATGAATGAGTCTGCCAGCCAGGACCCGGCCCGCAGCTACCGCATAGTGACCTGGTCCTACGACCTGGCGCTTAACAGGGAATTCGGGCCCCAGGGCTCGGAACCGCTGGAGGCGGACATTCCGGCCGGGACCGGCAGAGTGGTCACTTTCGACAGCGAACGGCCGGTTACCGCCATTACCCTGCCCAATGTAGCCAACCATAACACCCTGGTCAACATCACCGGTACCGCTGACGACAATGTGGCCATAGATTCTGTGCGGTTCACGGTCTTCCTGCCGTCCCAGGGCCGCTACTACGACCCGTCGCTCAGCCCGCCCTGGTCCGACCCGGGCAAGACCGAGGACCAGGCGCCCTGGCTGCAGGCCCAGGCGACCCTGTACACCACTTCCGCGGCCTGGACCTACGCCATCCAGAATTCCACCTGGACCAGCGCTTTCACCTATCGCGTGCGGGCGCGCTCCCTGGACGTCTCCGGCAACTACGACAACGTCTATTCCACGGCCACGTTCCTCTTCGACAACGAGGCCCCGGTCTCCACCGTGACCGTGCCCGGCGCCTGGCAGCACCTCAACGCCCTGCCCATAGCGCTGGCCGGCACCAGCTACGACCCCGGCGCCTCGGGCGTTTCGCAGGTGCGCGTTTACCTGTCCCGCGCCGCCGACGGCTGGTACTGGAACGGCGGCTCCTGGAGCGTGAGCCCCACGGTGTTCCTCGCCGACCCGCCGCTGGCCAACTGGACTATGCCCATCTCCGACAACATGTTCAGCGGACCCGACAGCCAGGTATACCGGGTGGAGACCAACGCCTTCGACGCGGCCACCAACCAGGAAACTTACGCTATTAAGACCTCTTTTGTCTATGACGTCACCCGGCCTACCGCCGCTATCTTCTACCCGTACAACAACGGCTACATCAGCGCCACCGGTAAGATAACCGGCGGTTCCTATGATAAGCCTAACGGCATGGTGCAGGACGTCAACGTGCGCATCAAACAGCTGACCGGGCCCAACGCCGGCAAGTACTGGAGCATAATCGGGTCTTCCTGGGCCGTGGCCGCGGTCTCCAACAACGTGGTCTCCTACGGCTCCCTGAGCCCGTCGGCCACCTGGTGGCAGCTCAATACCGCGCCGTGGGCTACCGGCGAGACTTACGAGATGAACGCCTGGGCCTTCGACCGGGCGGGCAACTACCAGCTGGTCTACGCCACGGCCACCACCGTCAAGGCCGACTTCGTGAACCCGATTTCAACCATCACGTACCCGTCGCACGGCACCATTATCCAGGCGGAACTGAACAATATCTCCGGCAACGCGGAAGATTACGCGCCCGGCGTGCTGGACCGCGTGATGCTGTCCTACTTCAAGATGGATACGGCCCGCTACTGGAACTTCGCCACCCATGCCTGGGACTCCACCGAGGAGCTGTTCTACGACGCTACCATCGTGGGCAATAACTGGACCGCCACGGGGGTCTCCACGCCCACCTGGATAGCCCCGCTGTCGGGCATCAGCTACAAGGTCTTCGCCAAGGCCGTGGACCAGGCCGGCAACGAGGTCCCCAAGCCCGGCCTGACCGGCCCGCTGTCGCCCTACATAGAGTTCACCCTGAAGCCGCCGCCCCCGGTGTCCTCCATTACCACGCCGGACCCCAGCGTGCCGCATTATAAGCCGGCTCCCGCGCCTACCGTTATAGGTACCGCGGTTTACGCCACTACGGTGGCCGTGCGCGTTGTGGACTACGGCCCGGACCTCACCGAGGGCTCCGGCAACGACGACCTGGCGTGGAACGGCGTGGCCTGGCTCTCCACCACCGCCTTCACCGGCTTCGCCGGCGTGGATAACTACGTCAACCCGAACTGGCAGTGGACCATCCCCACCGACAGGTGGAACGTGAACCGCCGCTACCGCGTGGTCTCCCGCGCGCGGCACGAAGTGAACGGCACCATCGAATCCCCCGGAGTTGGCGTGGAGTTCATTGTGGACTCCACCGCGCCTTCGGCCGGCGTGACCATGCCGGATAAATCGTTCATGCATTCGCTCACTTCCCTGGCCGGCACGCTGTCCGACGTGGCTCCCGGCGACGTGGTCAGCGCCTATTTCCGCGTGAAGCGGCAGGAGGCCTCGCAGTACTGGAACTGGCAGGCCTCCACCTTTACGGCGGCGGGCGCTTATACCAATCTCGACGGCTCCATAGTCTGGAACGACACCCTGAAGACCGGGACCGTCGGCTACACCACCTCCTATTTCACGGCCGGCCTCGCTTTCGAGAAGGACCGTTCCTACGTGGTGGAGCTCTACGCCACCGACAAGGCCGGCAACCTCGGTTCGGCCACGGCCTTCACGTTCACCATAGACATTTCTTCTCCCGTGGCCCGCGTGACGGCGCCCTACGACGCCAACAAGAAGGGCATACGGCAGATAAACGCCGTCAGCGGTACGGCGTTGGACAACTTCACCAATTCGGACGTCTACCTGGCCATGCAGCAGCAGGGCAGTCCCCCGCTGTGGTTTAACGGCACCGACTTCCTGGAGCCCGGCGCCAGCCCCGTCTGGATCTCCATGAAGACCAACGGCACGCTGTCGCCCAACGCCACGAGCTGGGCCTATGCGCCGGCCAACCTGGACCTGCGTTTCGTGGCCGGCACTAACGGCATGAAATACCTGCTGCTTACCAAGGCGCTGGACGTGGCCGGAAACATGCAGGACATTTTCCAGACGGACATTTCCTCCGTGGTCATCAACATAGACAAGCTCGCTCCTTCCTCGGTCTTCACCTTCCCGCTGGACGACCACGACGGGTTCAGCGGCCGCTACAAGTCGGCTAACGTCGGCAAGGCCGCCACCAGTACCCGTCTCTACGGCGTCGCTTCTGACAGCGCCTACACCCAGAATAACGCCGGGGTCATAGACGGGACTATCCGCCTCAGTTATCTGTCCGGGGCCACCACCTTCTATTGGCAGCCGTCCGCCTTTACCAGCGCTATTTCTTCGGAAGCGGCCTGGCAGCCAGTTTCAGTTTCTTATGTGGGCCCGGACTGGAGCTGGGTGTACCTCAACGATATAACCTGGGCCGGGGACCGCGAGTACAAGATAGAGGTCAAGGCCATGGACGATGCCCGCCTCGCCGACGATTCCGGAGCCGGCAATTGGGAAGATCCTCAGACCCATGGTGTGAACGTCAACCATATCATCGTGGACGACACCCCTCCTACCGTCACCATAACCACCCCTACCACTACCGCCGTGCGCAGCCTGCCCGGTTTCGGCGGCAACGCCAACGCGGACGTGGCCGGCCTCGACCGGGTGGAGGTCATGATCTCCACCGGTACCGGCGGCTCCACCCGTTATTGGAACGGCACCGGCTGGCAGACCACTGCCTGGCCCGCGGTAAACTCCACTAAACTGGGGCCGACTTCCTGGTACTATACCCTCTCCCCGGCCGCTCTTAAGGACGACGTGGTCTATACCCTGGTGGCCAGGGCGGTGGACTACGCCGGCAACGTTTCCAGCGTATACTCCACTTATACTGTCACATATGACATAATGGGGCCGCTGGTCTCGTTGGGTTTCCCGCTCAACGGCGCCACCTATTCCCAGATCCTCCTTTCCACCCCGATGGCCGGTACCGCCACCAATAACCAGACCGCGGCCTATAGCGGCCCCAGCACGGTTTCCGTGGCCGTCAGCGACCTGGTGAACGGGACCTGCTTCGACGGCGTGACCTTCATAGGCTGCACCGAGAGCGTCTGGCTGGCCGCCCAGGGCACGGTGGCCAACTGGACTTATACCGACAGGGACATTTCCTTCGTCAGTGACCATAGTTACAAGTTCGAAGCGCGCTCGGCCGACGACGCCGGCAACTATTCGGGCATAGCCTCGGTCACCACCAAGTTCGACCTGGATATCCCTACCGCCACGGTCACCAGCCCCATGACGGAATACGTCAGGACCCTGCCGCTCATCCTCGGCACCGCCCAGGACGAGCGCAACGGCGTGCGCACCTACGAGGCCGGCCTGGGCACCTACACCGTCAAGATGGCCATCCGCCTGGTGGGCGGCAACTGGTGGAACGGCGCCGACGCCTTCAACAACGCCAACCCCGTGTGGTACGAGACCGCCGTCGACACCGCCGCCTACGGCGCCGGCCAGCCGGTGGTGGACTGGCAGTACACCGTGCCCGCCAATATCCAGAGCGTCATGGCCGGCCTGAGCGGCTCCGCCCCTTACCTGCGCAGCTACCTGCTGGTGCCGTGGGCCTATGACCTCGCCCAGAACCGCGAATTCGGCCCCGGCGGTTCCGACCCCGCCAACACCGACGTGCCGCTTGCCGTGGGCCGCGTCATAAAGTTCGACAACCTGTCGCCTGTTTCGGTCACTACCGCGCCGGCCAACGTCACTTACCAGAACTCTGTCCTTTCGCTCTACGGCGTAGCCACCGATACCGGCGTGGTCTCCGGTCTGCAGGTGCTCATCAAGGCGCGCGGCACTTTCAACGCCATGCTGAAGTATCCGCCTTACGCCAACACGGTGGACGACTGGACCGACTCCGGAGATAAGTACCTGTACTGGAGCACCGCCACTTACGCCAACGGCGCCTGGCGGTTGACGCTGCCCTCTCTGGACCCGGTCAACAACAACAAGATCTCCGTCTGGACACGCGCGCAGGACCTGGCCGGCAACTGGGAGGCCTCTCCTTCGCAGGCGCAGGTGGACGCCAATCTGAAAGCGGACGGCTCGGCCGCCTACTATTTCACATACGACAGCCTGCTCCCGCTGACCGGCATTACCGCGCCGGACAGGTACGCCCTCAGCGTCGCCACCGGGCTCATTACCGGTACGGCGTTCGACGCCGGCACCGAGCCTTCGCAGGTCAACGAGGTGCGCCTGCGCATCCGCCGTTCCGGCACGGTGAATAACTACTGGAGCTTTATCAACAACAACTGGACCACGGCGGCCCCCACCGACACCTTCGGCGTGAGCGGCACCAATAACTGGACCAAGGTCATAGACAAGGCCTCCCAGGAGGACGGCTACGAGTACTACATTTACCACTACGCCAAGGATAACGCTCTCAATAACAACTCCGGCGCCTACTTCTCCACTTTCACGTTCACGGTGGACCTTACCACGCCCACGTCCAAGATCACCTTCCCCGCCAACAACAGCTTCATCGGCTCCGTGCCGGCCATTACCGGCACCGCCGACGACTCGGTGGAGAACATCCACGGCTGGGCGTACCCGCAGAGTTACGAGGCCGGCATCAGCACCGATACCGGCGTGGACCTGGCCATACAGCGCCTCACCGACAATAAGTGGTGGGACGGTACCGGATTCAACGGCGCCGCGCGCTCCTGGCACCTGACGCTCTTCACCGGCGCTTCCTCGGGTACCTGGGTGTATAACCTGCCGGGCGGCGCCATAGCCGACGGCACCACCTACTACGCCATGACGCGGGCGCGCGACCTGGTCTATAACATCCAGACCATCTATACCACCAACTACTTCACCGGCGACACCACCAACCCCGATTCGCGTGTGACCTCGCCCACCGGCTCGCAGTCCTATATTTCCGGCGTCGCCGGCACCGCGCAGGATACCCTGCCCGGCGAGTTGCGCAACACCATGATGGTGAAGATTGCCCTGCGCAAGATCACGGCGCCCCAGGCCTGCTACAATAACGATCTCAACGCCTGGGAGAACTGCCCCGCGCTGGCCTACCCGAACGACCGCATCTGGTTCACCACCGGCACGGTCAACGACCCCCGCGGCCAGCCCGGTACCTGGACCTGGGATACCTCGGCCATCAGTTGGGCCAACGGTCATTCCTACGATATCCAATCGCTGGCCATAGACAAGGCCGGCAACGTGCGGCCCTATCCGGGCCAGAATTCCCCGGACCTGACCTTCAGCTTCGTGTCTCCGGCGGCGGATACTTTCATCAACACTCCCTCCAACGAGTGGGGGAATTATAAGGCCACGGACCTGCTGGCCATCATAGGCAACGGCACCAACCTGCGCCCCGTCAACAGCGTGCAGGTGCGCGTTAAAAAACTTAAAGAGCCCGTGCGCTGGTGGGAAGAGGCCACGCAGTCCTGGCTCGCCATAGATACCTATACCTACGTGACGGCCACCGCCGGCGCCTGGTCCATGAACGTCACCGGCGGCGTGGCCTTTACGGTGGACAACTCCACTTATATTTTCACGACCACCGGCTTCAACTCGGCCAACGAAGCGGAGGTGCCGCCCACCAACCGCACCGTTATCGTGGACAACACTACCCCGCTGGGGGCCGTGCTCTCGCCCAACAAACCGTACGTCAACGCCATGCCGGTGCTCAGCGGTACCGCCCTGGACCCGGGCCGTCTGGAACTGCCCGCCGCCTACCAGGAAGGCATGAACCGCGTGCTGGTCATGGTAAAGGATAATACTACCGGTGCTTACTGGAACGGCCTCACGTTCGATGTCTTCATGTCCTCGAGCAATATCCTGGCTGCCGGTACCCTGAACTGGAGCAGCGCCACGGCCGTGACCCCGGCCATGAAGGACGGACGCAGTTACTCCGTTTACGGCAAGCCCGAAGACAAGGCCGGCAACCGTGACGACAACGAACTGACCGCCCCGGCCTACACGGTCATCTACGATACCACCACGCCGAGTTCCTGGATCACCACCCCCGGCGCTTACGCCATCCTGCGCTCGCTGCCCTCCGTTACCGGCACCGCCGCCGACCCCAGCGGCGTCTATTCGCCTAACCTGAAGTCCGACCTGGACAAGGTGGAGCTGCAGATCTACGACGAGACCAGCGTGAAATGGTGGCACGCCGGCTCCAGCGCCTTCTCGGTGCTCAGTTCCAGCTTCAACGCCGTTAACGGCACCGCCAACTGGGATTACACCAATGCCGCTCTGGCCGCGGCCCTGCAGTCCGGTCGGTACTACATCCTGCAGGCCCGGGCCGTGGACCGCGCCACAAATAACCAGAACGGGTTCGTCGCCAACGTGTCTTCGCTCACTTTTGTCTGGGACATAACTCCGCCGCAGACTTTCCTGGGCCAGCCCGTGGACGGCGGCAGCTACCGGCCTTCCGACCTGACCGGCGTCAACCCCATCCGCGGTACCGCCACGGACGCGGTGCTGCCTTACTCCACCGACCACCTGAGCAAGGTGCAGATGAACCTGTCCTACCTCAGCGATAACGTTACCTACTACTGGAACGGCGTCTCCGCCTTCTCCAACGCCATCTCCTCGGACGCCGCGTGGACGGACGTGGCCGGTACCGATACCTGGCGGTACCCTTTCGACGGGGCCAACTGGGTTTCGGACAAGGACTATACGCTGTGGATGCGCGCCTTCGACACCGCCACCCCGCTGGGGCCCAACGGCGGCAACGAACAGAACCCGTGGACCATCGCCCATTTTGTGGTGGACAATACTCCGCCGGTCTCCCGGATCTCCACGCCCGCCGCGGGCAGCTTCATCCAGGGCAGCCTCGCCGAGATCTCCGGCACCAGCTACGGCGGCCGCTCGGGCCAGGTGGCCTTCCCTAACGGCCTGCGCCTGCGCATCTCCAACGTGATAGCCGGCGACACCTGGTACTGGCGCGGCACTACCGCTTTCGGCTGGAGCTCGGGCACCGTTATAGACCTGCCGGTGCAGTACACGGCGTCGCAGTCCACCATAACCTGGACGTACCCGCCGGCCACTTACGACCCGCCCACCATCCTGCTCAACAACCAGCTCTATACGCTGGAGATCTTCGGCACGGACAAGGCCGGCAACGTGGAAACGCCGTCGGTGATAACCGTGCGGTCGGACTTCGACTACCCGGTCATAACCATCTCCACGCCCATGGCGGCCTCTAACGCTTTCTACGGGCCGGCGCGGCCCACGGGGCAGCTGCTGGGCAACTCGGCCGACTCTCCGGCCGGCATCCTGCCGCCTATAAAGACGCAGCTCTCGAACATCTCCGAACTGGGCGCGGTGAAGCCCAAGTGGAACGGCGCTTCCTGGCCCGTGGTGACGTCCACCTGGCTGGCCGTGACGAATCTCAGCCCGTGGAACTACACCCCGCCGGCCTGGCCCGCCAATAAGCGTTTCAAGGCCGAGTTCTGGGCCGCGGACTACGCCGGCAACCAGGTGCCCGCCGGCACCTATGAGCGCGAGTTCGTCTACGACGCGAATAAGGCTTCCTCTACCATAGTGCAGCCCTCGGCCGCTTTCCATAACCTCTCGCAGATCGGCTCCTTCTCCGGCAGCGCGTCCGACTGGGTGAATTTCGCCTCCACCGAGGCCATGAGCGGCCTGGCGCCGGACGGCCTGGAGATCCAGATAGTGGACGCCTCCGGCAACACTTTCAACGGGGTGGGCTTCGCCGGCGGCTCCACCTGGCGCAAGACCGTGTTCAGCACGGTCACCCAGGTCACCGACGGCGTCTTCGGCATCAACATCGTTTCCGCGGCCAACTGGTCCTATCCACGCAGCCCGGACACCTGGCCGCCGGCCATGGTGGAAGGCAGCACCTATACGGTGCGCATGCGCGCCAACGACCGTTCCCTGAACGTGGAAGACTACGTGGAGCGGGCTTTCTGTTACGACAATTCCGCGCCTACCGCCACCATCACCATGCCCGGCAATTTCGCCTACGTGTCCATGCCGGTCATTTCCGGCACCCTGCTGGAGCAGTTCAGCTACCCCGACCCGGCGATCGGCGTGCAGCTGGTCATACAGCGCGTGTCCGACCTGAACTACTGGAACGGCGCCACTTGGGATACTACCTGGGCCTCGGCCTCGCATTGGCGCAACGCCACCACGATAGGCCCCAATTCCTGGAGCCTTTCTGACGCCAATCTTAACACGTATTTCAACAGCCTCAAAGCGTCCAACGCCTCGCTGCAGTTCCGCCTCTACCTCCGGGCCAGGGACGCGGCCGGCAACCAGTCCAGTCCCGGGACCCTGGCCCCCGTAAACCCCGACGTCACCTTCACCGTTGACCCGGTGGTGCCGTCGTCCAAGGTCACCTATCCTTCCAGCGGCGCCTACGTGAACGCGCCTGTTACGCATATAGACGGTACCGCCACGGATACCAGCCTGGGCGTGCCCTCGGGCCTCAATACCGTAAAACTGCGCTTCTCTAAACTTAACTCCGGCGGCACGCGTTACTATTACAACTGGCCGCTCAACAACTGGACCACCGACTCGGCGGAGTGGATCTTTACCCCTGTGGACGGCGCGCTGACGCCCTGGACCCGCGCCGTGCCGGCGACGGCCTATACCGGGTCCGGTACCGATAACGGCGACGGTTACCGCTTCGAGATCCAGAGCGAGGCCAAGGACACCACGCAGTCCGTCAACGGCGGGCCCAACACCGAGGTGGCTTACGCCACTTCTACGTTCCTGATGGACCTGAGCACGCCCACGGCAGTGATCCAGCAGCCGCTCCACAACAGCTACTTCCGGTCGCTGTCTTCCCTGTCCGGCACTTCGGCCGACCCCGTGGCGGGGGGGAACCTCCCTTCGGCCCTGCTCTCCATGGAGTACGTGCTGATAGACACCGACAAGAAGCCCAATCGCTACTGGAACTTCGCCACCGGCGCCTGGTCCGCCTCCTACGTTTCCAGCGTTACGGCGCCGGCCGCCAACTGGCTCAACTCCGCGCTGCCGGTGAACAGCCCTCCTTCCGCCGCCAATTCCTGGGCCGTAACGCGCTCCAGCGCCACCTTCCTGCTGAAGGTGAAGTTCACCGACAACGCGCTCAACGTGTCCAGTTTCACCGTGAACTATTCCACCTTCACGCTGGACCTGATCCTGCCCGACTCGGCCGTGACCTCGCCGCCGGTGGAGGACGGCTTCCAGATGCTGGTTTCCAGCATCACGGGCACCGCCGCGGACTTCGTGGCGGACGTGTCCACCGTGCAGATCCGCATCCAGCAGGATACCGTGCAGACCGACTGCGTGGACACCGGCTCCAACGGCCTCTACTGGAACGGCACCGGCTGGCAGGCCTCGGAAAAGTGGTTCGGGGTGAATTCCTACACGCCCGCTACCGACGAGTGGACCTTCGACGCCTCCAATATCGTCTGGAAGGCGCAGTGCTTCTATGTCATCAAGTCCAGCGCCGTGGACAACGTCAATAACGGCGAGCTGACCTGGGGCTCGCGGCGCTTCAAGTTCACCCCGCCGCCCGCCGCCACCAGGATCACGGTGCCGGACAACCTCAGGTACTACAAGGCCTCCTCCCAGGTCAGCGGCACGGCCAACGCCGACGCCAAGACGCTGGCGCTGGAGATCCGGCGCATGAGCGACAACTATTACTGGAACTTCGGCACCCAGGTCTGGCAGGTGGCCCTGACCTCCGCTTCCGGGATAGTTCCGGCCGGCGGCGCCTGGACCTACAGCGCCAACCTGCCTGCGCTGGTCAGCGGGTCCTCCTATACCTACCGCTCCATCGGCAAGAGCTATTCCGACGTGGACGAGTTCGCCCCCGCCACCAACCAGGTCTACTTCGACACGGCCAAGCCCGACGCTTTCGTGCAGCTGCCGGCGGCCGCCCAGCAGTACTACAACAGCCTGCCCAGACTGGGCGGCACCGCCACCGACCCGCCCGGCACTTCGCCGCCCGCGGCCGGCATCTACCGCGTCTGGGCCGAGGTGCGCGACGAGAACGGCCCCAGCCAGGGCAAGTACTGGGACAACGCCACCTCCACCTATACCGCCGTCTGGAACCAGGCCGGCAACCTCGGCGCTTACTTCATAGCGGCTTCCTCGTGGACTTACGAGGTGGCCTACCCGACCGCGGCCTTCGCCAACGGGGCCCAGTACCGCGTGCGGGCCAAGTCCCTGGACAATACGTACAGCAACAGCGTGCTTGAAGGCACCGAATCGGACTTCTCGGCCGGAAATCTCTTTAGTTTCGATATTACCGTGCCTACCGCGGTGGTGACCGCGGTGTATCCCGGCCAGAGCCGCTCCGGCGTGAGCGTGGCCAGCGGCACCATTTCCGAGGCGCTGGTTACGGTCAACATAGGCCAGCAGCCCGGCGTGCAGATCCAGGGCGTCAAACTCAGGATCAAGGACAACAAACTCGTCCAGTACTGGACCGGCTCCGGCTGGGACGGCAGTCCTGCTGTTTCCACCGGCGTCACCGTTTACCAGTCGTCCTGGTCCTACATCGTCATGCCGAACTGGGCCGATGACGGTTCTTACACCATGTGGGCGGAAGCTACCGACAAGGCCGGTAATGTGCAAGTGAATTTCGCCGGCAACGGCTCCTCGGTGACGTTCACCACCGATAAATCCGCTCCGACCCTCGCGGTGCTTAGCCCCGCCGCCAATACCAAGATCTCCTCGGTGCTGTCGGTTTCCGGCACCGCGAACGACCCCAACTACGAGACTAACTCCGGCATAGCCGGGCCCAACAACGTGCAGGTGCAGGTCTCCTACCTGTTCGGCGGCGACACCTACTATTACGATAACGCCGCCGATTACTCCTCGTCCACGCTGAACGACACCAACTCCTGGTGGCCGGCCAGTTTCTGGACCCCGCAGGGCCCGTCCTCCGGTACCTGGACCTACGACCCCGCCGGCCTTACGCCTTCGATGGTGCCGGACAGGGTGTACCGCTTCCGGGCGCGCGCCCAGGACAACGCCATCCCGGTGCCGAACCCGGCCTCGCTTATGACCAACGTGGTGGCCAACCTCAACGTGGTCTACGACGTGACGCCGCCCGTCTCCAGGATCACGGTCCCTGCCGACCTCGGGAAGGTGCGCACCCTGGTGAACATCACCGGCACCGCCCTGGACAACCTGGCCGGCATCTCCTCCATAGGCCAGATAGCCGTCAGCATAGCGGAAAAGGCGCCCGGCTCGGCCCACTGGAACGGCCTCTATCCCGGCACGTTCACGCTGACCTCGGAGACCTTCCAGCTGCTGAGCGCTCCGTCGCTGGCGGCCAATTACGACGGCCTCAACTGGACCTTCACCGCGCCGAACCTGCGCGACGGCTACACCTACGCCATCAAGGTGCGCGCTGCCGACGACGTCAGCCCGGCCAACATTGAAACGGACATCTCCTCGGTGACCTTCACCTACGATACTAACCCGCCAGAAGCGGCGATAACCTACCCGGTTTCGCGGCCAGATCCTCGCGGCAATTTAAACTCCTTGGTGACCGTTTCCGGCACGGCCTACGAACAGTTCGGCATCAAGTCCGCGTCGATCTCCGTGCAGGAGGCCGATACCTCGTTCTACTACGACACGCAGACCTCCTCGTTCACGTCCGCGGCGCAGAAGTGGATAACCGCGGCCATAGCCGGCAGCGTGCCTAACTATACCTGGACCGCGCCGGCGCCGCCGCTGGCCGACAACAAGGACTATAACCTCTACGTCACCGCTGACGATGCTGCAGGCAACACCCTGCCCCCGCCCGGCGCGACCGTGATCCGCTACGACATAACCAAGCCGTTGTCGCGGCCCACCCTGCCGGTCAACAATGGCTATATCAAATACCTGGCCTCGGTCAGCGGCACCGCGCTGGACGTGAACTCCAACCAGTCCGGCGTTTACGGCGCTCAGGCCAAGATCCAGCGCAATACGGACGGTCTCTACTGGAATGGTTCCATATGGGGCGTTACCGAGGTTTGGCTTGGAGCGGTGACCGGTTCGCCGTGGGTGAACCCATGGACCAAGGCTACCCAGCTGCCTCCGTCCGATAACTTCTCCGGCCTGCAGGACGGCGTGGCCTATACCGTGATGACCCGGGCTTACGACGTGGCCGCCAACACTCAGACCGTGATCCTGGCCGGCAACTCGTTCACCTTCGACATTTCGAGCCCGACGGCCTTCATAACGCTGCCGCTCAACGGCACGCGTCACAATTCCCTGCCCCAGGTCTCCGGCACCGCCGCCGACGCCTTTAACGTGAACTTCCCGCAGGTGCGCATCTACGACGTGCCGCTCAATAAGTTCTGGATGGACGGCACCGGCACCTGCGGCGGCACCCCGCTGCCCGGCTGGGTGGGCCCGGCCTGCGGCTCCTTCCCCGAGGTCTGGAACGTGGCCATAGACTCTTCCTCGGCCGCCGGGGACTTCACCTGGCATTACAATTCCGCCACGGCCGGCATGTGGCCCGACCGCGACAGCGAACTGCGCGTGGAAGCCAAGGTGGCCGACCAGGCCGGCAACTTCACGTTCGCGTCCTCCACGTTCAGCTACGACGCCACGCCGCCTATCTCCACCATCACCTACCCGTCGGCCAACGGCCTGCTGTTCTCTTCCATGACCGCCATCTCCGGCACCTCGCTGGACCTGACCTCGGCCATCAGCGACGTGCGCGTGAGGATCTGGTACCTGAGCGGGCCCAGCACCTATTACTGGCAGCCTACCACCCCGCACTGGTCAGCCTCGGACACCGGCTGGTGGTCCATAGGCGGCGCTCCCGGGCCCAAGGCCACCATGAACCCGTGGAGCTACACCAACTCCGACTTCTCCAATCCCGGCACGGTGAACTTCGCCTGGAAGGAAGGCACGCACGACGGCCAGAACGGCAAGGTGTTCTACGTGGTCACCAAGGCCGTGGACTCCACCGCGAACGAGCAGATAGTGCTGACCACGCGCTCGTTCCAGTTCGACAACGTGCCGCCGCTCTCCGCTCCGGTGCAGCCCGGTGTTGACACCGCCTACCGCAACCTGCCGGCCCTCTCCGGCACCTCGGTGGACGCCGTCACCACGGTGGCCTCGGCGAAGGTCTCCGTGCTCAGCCAGGACGAGCCCGGCGGCGCCAAGTATTTCGACGGGTCCAGCGGGTTCGTGAACGTGTCTGAAACCTGGCTCTCCGTTTCCAACCTGTACCCGTCGTCCTGGACCTACTCCAGCGGTATGCTCGTGTTCGCCGACAGGCGCCACTATATCGTTAAATCCTCGGCCACGGACTCCATAGGCAACGTGCAGAGCGCCGTGGGCCAGTCCAGGTTCCTCTTCGACACTACGCAGCCCCAGTCGGTGGTGGTGAGCCCGGTCAACGCTTCGGTTTACAACGACAATAAGGTGGTGCTGGGCAACTCCTCCGACCCGGGGTTCACCTCCGGCATAGACGGCACAGGTTCCGGCGTCTACCCGTCCCTGGGCTGGCACGCCGGCAAGGTGGAGGCCCTGGTCTTCCGCGACACCGCGCCGTTCCTGGCCTCTAATGGTCCCATCATTTACGGCGCCTGGGACGACTCCGGCTATTTCTGGAACGGCTCCACCTGGACCGCGGCGGCCGCCGGCCCCTCGTGGCAGGCCGGGCAGTTCACGGACGCGCTGGGCAACTGGCAGTATTCGGGCCTGGTCTGCCCCGACCCCAACCCGACGGGCAGCCCCTGCTGGGTGCGCGGCGACCCGTACGTTTCGTGGGTGCGCGTGACCGACAACGCCAATAACACCGAGAGTATCATAGACCAGGGCCCGAAGTTCTATATCGCCGCCCCGGCCCAAAGTTTCCTGCTGACCATAGCGGCCGACCCCGTCACGGCCGGCTCCGACGTTAACATCACGGTGGAGGCTAAGGACGGCGCAGGCGGCACCGGCAATACCGCGGCCGCCTACCAGGGTACCGTGAATTTCTACGTGGACGGCGTGCCAGGCGGCCCCGAGGTGATGGATAACGACGCCGTGATGGACGACTACCGCGGCCTGCCGCAGCAGTATACCTTCCTGCCCGGAGACTTCGGGCAGAAGACTTTCCAGGTGCGCCTGCGCAAGGCCGGCGGCCGCGTGCTCCGTTCCGAGGACAATGACAACCCCGCCATCTTCGGCACCCGGAACGTGACCGTGAACCCGACCAATCCCGACCGCGTGCAGGTCATAGCCGACTACGACCCCGCCGGCCAGCTGCCCATGCCCGGCCGCATGGATTCCGGAGTGGAAGGCAGCACCGGCACCCCGCGCACGAAGCCGGCCGGCTCCAGCATACCGTTCCTGGTGCAGGTGACGGACCGCTACTGGAACCTGGTGCTTTCGTCCGCGGCCAACGTCTACATTGCCGACACGGACGCAAATAACGATTCCATATCTTCCGACGGCTACACGGCCTTCGTGGGTTCCACCACGATCTTCCGCACCTTCGTGTCCGCCGACGCTTCCGGCTGGGGCGTGTCGGCCACCGGCCAGGGCCTCTATACCAATCCGCGCAACCCGTCCACCAACGTGCCCGTTATAGCGCAGGCCGCCGACCGCCTGCTGGCGGTGCTGCCTGGCGAAGAGCAGGTGCAGGGCAAGTTCGCCGTGCAGCCATACGGCAAGAAGGATCTGCCCGGCGACGCGGTGGCCGGCTCCACGCTGTCGGTGGTGGTTTACGGTGTTGACCCCTACTATAACAGGGACATTACGGCCTCGTTCCCGGTTTCGGCTTACGTCCATACCGACAAGTACGACGTGACCCCGGCCGCTCAGAACCTGGTGGCCGGCGCTACCACCTTCAATTTCGTCCCGGTGGTGGCCGCGACGCACACCATAAAGGCCGAAAGTTCCTCGCTGCCGCCGGCGACCTCCGTCTATTTTACGCCGAATCCCGTTAACGTATGGTGGAACCGGCCGGTAAAACTGCACCTGATCCCGGCCGGCATGTCGCTGGACCCGGGCAAGCCGCCTTACAGCTCCAACCCGTCCGGCGGCGGCAAGGCCGGCTCTCCCTCCACTCTGCAGGCCGGCAACACCACGCAGATGAGCGTGTACCTGACCGACGACTACTACAACGTGGTGCGCGGCACCACGCCGTTCCTGGCCGTGTCCTCCAACGCCCCGGTCATCCAGATAGACTTCCTGAACGACCCGAACATCCAGCTGCGCGGCATGCATCCTTCGCCGTACCAGAAGAGTTTGGTGGCCGGAACCACCAATTTCTTCGTGATCCCGGTCACGCGCAACCAGTCCACCGGCCTCTCGGTGCAGGTGACCGATACCGGCCTGTCGTACCCCGGCACCGTTTTCAGCACCGACACCGCCGGCGGCATCATGGTCAACCCGGCGCCCGCCGCCACGCTGCTGCTGCTCGTCCCCAACGAAACCGCCGCCGAAGGCGTGCCAGGCGGCAAGACCGGCACGGCCGGGCCGCTGACCGCCGGCACCACCTACACCATCCAGATCCGCGCCGTGGACTCCTACGGCAACCTGACCACGGACGGCCGCATGGTGAAAGTGATGTCCAATGACGTCTACGCCGTCCACCCGCCCGCCCAGCCTATGGCAGGCGGCGTGGCCATCATCAACGGCTTCGTGCCCAGCGCCGCCACCAATAACATGGTGATAGACGGCCTGGACGACGACACTGTCACTCCTAAACTTTCGACCAGCACCGACGCCGGCGTGGTAGTGGACCCGGGCACGGCCTCGCGCCTCATCGTGCTGCTGCCTACCCAGTACCTGGTGCCTGGCAAGGTCGTCTATCCCTACGGCGTGGCCGGGACCATCTCCACTCAGACGGCCGGCGTCTACTTCAACGCGCAGGTATACGCCGCTGACAACCGCTACAACCGCGTCTACGGCATCAACAAGAGCAACATACGCGGCAGCACGGACGACCCTAACGTGGGCGGCGGCAGCGGGGTGCTGGGCTTTTTCGACATGACCGACGGCAGCGCCACCATCGTCAACGTTAACCTGCGCAGCGCGGGCTTCAGGACCGTCACCGCCACCGACCTGAGCGGGACCAATCCCAATCTGGGCGCGACCCCCAGCGGCACCTTCCTGCTTAACCCGAACAATCCGACCAAGCTGCGCGCCATGGTGCCCAGCCAGACCCGCGTGCCCGGCTCCACCACCAACGGCCGCACCGGCGGCGTGGACGCCCAGCAGGCCGGTTTCCCCTTCACCGTGACGGTGGACATCACCGACGCTTTCTGGAACCTTACCCCCGGCGCCAGCCAGGAGATCCGCCTGGTTTGCAACGACCCCTTCTCGGTGGTCACGCCGTCCACCCAGGTGATAGTTGGCTCCGCCACGTTCACCGTGACGCCCAAGCGCGCCGGCGAGACTTACGTGCGCGCGGAACTGGTCAACGCCATTCCCCCGTGGGGCCCGTCGCTCCTGGTGGATACGGCTACCGTGGTCAACGTGGCCCCGGGCATACCGCGGCGCATGCTGCTGCTGATGCCCGGCGAGTCCTTCGACCAGGGTTCCGATTCGGGCAAGGTAGGCAATACCGGCGAGCAGAAGGCGGGCACCGACTTCGGTGTGCGGGTGGGCGTGGTGGACGATTTCTTCAACCTGGTGCCCGGCCGCCCCGCCGACGTGCGCGTTAACGCGCCTTCCGACCCGTACGCGCCCGCCGTGAGTACGGCGGCCGTCAACCCCGCCGTGGGTTACACCGACCTGATGTACGTGGAGATGCACAAGGCGGCCACCCATTACCTGACCGCCACCGACTACGGCTCGTCCGGCCTCTCCGACGACCCGCAATCCTCCACGTTCACCGTGCGCCCCGCGGACCCGGTGGGCCTGCAGCTGCTGGTGCCCGGAGAGACCGCCATGCCCGGCTCCGGCAACTACCCGCTGGGCGGCAAGACTTCGGTGATCTCCACGCAGACCGCCGGCGAGCAGTTCATGGTGACGGTCAACCTCGTGGACCCCTACATGAACCGCTTCCCGGACCTGTCCGTGGGCCCGACCATCTATATAATCACCGCGGAAGACCTGTATGACACGCCGGTGTCCAGTTCCGCGCTGAACTACGGCACCCTGCAGGTGCAGATGAACCTGGTCACCAAGAAGGCCGCCTCGTCCATAAAGGTTTACGGGGTGCTTGCGGACGACAACTATATCTGCTCCGGCAACTTCGGGGGCGTATGCCTCACCGACGACGCCGCCACCAAGACCTCGCTGAAGGTCTTCGCTTCCACCGCCTCCCGTCTGGAAGTGATACTCCCCGGCCAGGGCCTGGCGGAGGGCAAGTGCAATATCAGCCCGCCCTGCCGCGACCCGCTGATCTCCTGGCCCGGCCGCACCGGCCCGCCGCCCGCCTATACCATAGGCACCGGCGCGCTGTTCGCCACCGTGGTGCTGACCGACAGGTTCTATAACAAGGCCACCGAACTAATTACTTCGGCGCAGGACACCAATCCCATAGCCGTGATGCCTACGGTCGGCGTCTCCGTCCCCGGCGACTTTAAGACCACCCCGCCCGGCCCGCAGACCCTGTCCAACGGCAGCGCCGTGTTCTCCATAGACGCGCGCACCTCGTTCAGCACCTATACCGTGGTGGCGGCCACCACCGCCGCCTCCGCCGCGGATTACGTTACCGGCGTTTCTACGCTGGCCGTGAACCCGGGCCCTCCCACCCACATGCTTTACATACTGCCGTCCACCACCGTGGTGGCCGGGTTCCCGTTCTCGGCCACGCTGGTGGTCAAGGATATTTACGAGAACATCTGTTCCACCGGCAACAACGTCTATCTCGGCACCGCGGCTTTCGCCGTGCAGGACCAGGTGAACCCCAACCAGGACCCCAGCCTGTCCGCCCCGCAGGTGGCCTTCGCCCGCTCCGACCTGGGCGTGAAGGACCTGCCCAACTGGTTCACCTTCCGCAAGGCCGGCGTGAACACGCTGGGCGCCTACGACACGCTCAACCCGATCGTTAACGTGACGCCCCTGGTGGATATAAGCGTTACCCCCGGCCCGCCGAACATTTACCGCGTGGTCCCGAATGTGGAGACGGAGGTTACCGCCGGCTCCCTGCTGCTGCCCGGCCGCCAGACCCTGACCGCCCAGCTGTCTGACGCCTTCGACAACAACATCTCTTCCGCCGGCGTGCCCGCCTACGTGGAGATCTCCGAAGTCTACGGCTCCACCGGAACGCTTCAGTACGAGAAACTTTCCGCCTGGTACGATATGGGCGTGTCCACGATAGTTTACACCGACCCCACGGGCCAGATAGGTATTTCCACGCAGGTGGCCTACAGGGTGTCCAGTAAGTCGGGAGACTGGGCCCGCGTCTGGATAGGCACTACCAGTATAGTCGGCCCTTCCGCCTACGCTACCTACGTGGCCGCCAAACAGAACGTAAGCGGTCTGCTGACCACCACCGGCGGCGTGCCTTCCAAACTGCTCTATGTCTCCAGCCAGCCCGAGGCTTCGGCCGGCATCCAGGAAGTGGCCGGTTCCGGCGCCCTCTTTACGGTGGAACGCAGGGACGACTTCGACAACCTCACCAAGCAGGGCCAGACCGACGTTTACCTGGGGCTGCCCGCCGCCCAGGTGTCCGTGCATACGGCGCTGGGGCGCTACATGGGCACCTTCGGCACCTTCGGCGACTACGGCTTCCGCACGCCGCTCAATGACCAGTTCATCCCGGCGGCCAGTATCCTGCCGAACCAGACGCAGGTCTCGTTCCGTTACCATGACAGGACCGCCTCTTATTCAGGCCTCTCGCCGGCTCAGAACACTGGGGAGGGCGGCCGGCCGGGCTACTGGCAGCTGGAGGCCCGCTCCGGCTCCATGCAGGCGGCCATACACCAGCTGCGCGTCAACCCCATAGACATCGTCAAGGTGTCCTTCGGCAACCCGCAGCGCAGCCTTGTGGCCGGCAAGATCATCGACAGTTTCGGCGTCCAGCAGCATTTCGAGGCCGAACTGCGCGATATGTTCGACAACCCGTCGTTAGCCACCGCCGCGGTGCAGGTACAGCTCTCTACCTATACCCGCCAGCCTTCGCTGGCCTATGATGCTTTCTCGTTCTCGCTCTCTACCCAGGTCTCGGGCGCGTTCCCGCCGGTGTTCCTGACCACCGTGACCTACCTGACCATCCCGCTGGACTCCTACGCGGCCACTTTCTACTACCTCGACACCACGGCTTCCAGCGTCTACGGTTCCACCATCCCGCTGCGCCCGGTGATCCAGGTGGAAGCGCCGGAGCGTCCCGCCTGGGCGGCCTCCACGCAGGCGGTGCACGTGGTGCCGGATTATACCAAGCGCATCAATATCAGCCAGAACGCCGGCCAGACGCTGATGGCCGGTTCCACCTCGCAGGTGTTCATGATGTCCATAGAGGACATCTTCGGCAACCCGACGCCGGTGGCCAGCGGCCAGGAGGACAGCATCGGCGCGGGCGTTTCTTTCACGCTCGATTCCGATTCCGCCGGCCAGGTGATGTTCTCCGCGCCGGACGTCTCCAGTTGGACCGTGAAACCCGGCTACGCCAAGATGGCCCTGGGCGAATCCTCCACCAGCTTCTACCTGACCGATACGCTGCTCTCCAGCCCCGCTCATGAGCTAACGGTCAAGACGGTGAACCCGAAAGGCTGGGAGGACGCCGTTTCCTCCTACGTGGTGGTGGCCGCCCAGCCGCACCACGTGTTGTTCCATAATGCGCCGCGCCGTTTGATAGCCGGCAGCACCATACAGTACGCCGACTGGGTAAACCAGGTCACCACTCCCACCGTGGTCAGCGTGGTGTTGAAGGACCGCTTCGATAACACCACCACCACCTCCTCGGTGGCCACGGTGCGCTTCTCGGCCATCCGCAATACCACTTACGGCGGCATAGACCCGAACGAGGCCGTGCTCGCCTCCAACCCCGCCTGGAAGCTGCTTAAGACCAATCCCGTGGACCTGAGCATCTTCCCCGGCCAGAGCTACGCCAATATCTACGTCTGGGACACCGTGGTGGGCACGGCCGTCATCACGGCCGACGCCTCTATTTCCGCGGACGGCCTGGTGCTGCCGCAGATCGTCCAGGACCTCTATGTGACTCCCAGCACGGCGGCCTACTTCACGCTGCACCACAACTACAGCCTGAGCAACCCGCTGCGCGTGCAGACCCCCGGCAACGTCACGCTGCGCGCGAGGGACAAATTCGGCAACGTTGCCGCCGGCGACGCGGTTAACGGCCTCTACTACCAGGGCAAGATAAAGATGGCCACCAGTTCCAAGGGGTCGGCCGACCTGCGCGACTGGCTCAACAATACTACCGACTATGTCTTCGTGCCGTCCGACCAGGGCGAGCGCCAGCTGCTGCTGCAGGACACCTTTGTGGAGACGCTCAAGATCAACGTCACCGACTATCACAACACCACGGTTTATGGCTATACGGCCGATGGCGCGCGCGGTATGCCGGTGCAGTCGTCGCCGGACGTGATCCTGTCGGGCCTGGTGATAACGCCTACCGATATGGCTCCCGAGGACCCGCTGCCCGTGGCGAAGGTGTCCATAGGCATAAATAAATACGCTATCTACCAGGGCGACGGCGTTATCCCCGACATCCCGGCCCCCGTGCCTATGCTGCGCCTGACCATGCAGACCTCCCCGGCCGGAGCGCCTCCGGCGTATATGAATTCCGTGCAGGTCCGCAGTTCCGGCACCCTGTCGTGGTCCGACATCGTCGAGGTCGGCATGTACGCGGACAATCCGCTGTACGGCCAGATCGGCGCTTTCGACGGCGAAACTACCCTGGGCGGGGCGCCGATAGACATCCTGATGTCCACCGGCACCTATGACAGCGGCCTGCAGGCCTGGGGCTTCAACGACCTGGCAGCCAAGGTCTCCACGGCCGCGCTGGTCTCCAATACGCCGCGCAACTTCTTTTTCACGGTGCGCATGTCCACCATCGCCGCCACGCCGCGCAGTTTCGCGCTGGTGATAGACAACCCGTCGTTCGTGGTGCTCAACTCCACGTTCGTGGGCGTGGCCTACAACAACTTCCCCATCCAGACCGCCACCGCGCCGGTGCGCAACCAGCCCGCCACCGTGCAACTGCAGGGCAGCGATATCGCCGCCTGGTGGCAGCCTACCGTGGGCACCACCACCCTGACGCTCGGCAAGTACGCCTACGTGGAGCAGGGCCAGGGCCGTGTCGGCTTCCTCGAACTGAAGGCCTGGACCGAAAACTTCATAGGGACCATCAAGTCGTTCAAGATCATCAAGACCGGCACCGGTTCCGGCGCCGACCTGAAGAGCGTGCGCCTGTTCCTGGACTCCGCAGGCGGGGACCCCGAACTGGGCGACGGCATCTTCGCGCCCAGCATCGACAAGGAGGTCACCGACCCGCTGAATCCGCCGGCCTACGACATCCTGGACCCCGACACCTTCGTGCTGCCGCTCATCAATCCCGGCCTGGACGGCGCCGTCTCCGTCAGCACCCGCACCTATTACGTGGTCTATGAGTTCGGCCCCGACTCCATCCCGAACATGTCCCACGGCGCGCGCATAGAGAACTCCGGCCTGAACCTGATAGATGGCGTGGTGGGCGCGTTCCAGCCCATAGTTTCCTCCACCATCCCGCTGCTGGCCACGGCCGACATCGTTTACCTGACCGACGTGAACAAGTCCCAGCCTAACGACTTCGCCAAGCCCTCGTTCGTCACCCAGGGAGACAAGGACAAGGCGGTGGTGCGCCTGACCATGCAGATCAACGGGTCGCAGGGCTCGGCGGTCTGGAGCGGCGTGAAGCTGGACCGCTGGATCACGGCCCCGGAGAACGGCGATACCCCGGTCTGGAACAAGGTGACCGACGTCAAGAAGATCAACATCTGGAACGATTTTACCGGCGACGGTCTGCTGGAGACCACCGGCACGGTCAAGGACATGGAAGTGCTGCTGATCGGCCTGAAGGACCGCACCTTCCCGTACGACGCCCTGAAGGCCCCGCTGGTCTCCACGGATACGAACATACGGGTATACGATATCCAGAAATTCTTCCCGTCGGACAGCCCTTTCCCGATGGCCCCCGGCCGCCTGATCATGAATGACGGCCAGGCCGACCCGTCGCTCAAGGAAGTGATCTACTATTCCACCGTGGACGTGCTGGGCAACGCCTTCGCCGGCCTGACCCGCGGCGCGGAGGGCACCGTGGCGGTGGACTGGTCCACCGGCACTATAGTTTCCGGCCAGGCCATCCTGCCCATCATCGGCGAGGGCGGGGCGCTGGACGGCCAGGTCATCTATAATGTGGCCAAGGACTATTTCATAACCTATGACATAGACCCGCTGGCCAACGTGTCCAACTTCGCCTACCTGGGCCTGGCGATGCGCACCACCGACTATTTCAAGATCACCTCGCCCAAGTACATGAGCAGCGCCAATATCGGCGTTACGCCGCCCGGCAAGTCGGTTTCGCTGATCGGTAAGGTGCGTGAATATGCCGACGCCGTCATAGTCAAGGCCAGCGATACCCTGACCGGCCCCAGCCTGCAGCAGCAGGCCCTGAACCAGCCTGTGCTGGTATTCACGATGGAGACCAACGTGGCCGACGCCATGTGGCGCTGGCTGATGGTCTACGCCACCGGCACCGTGATCCTGGACGGCACCGCCCTCAACGACATCTCCGCGGTGAAGGTCTGGTACGACGCGAATAACAACGGCTTCCTGGGTACCGGCGACGTCATGATAGGCTCCGGCACTTTCGGAAACACCATGTACGGCCCGCTGACCTCCAGGGTGGACTTCGCGGCCGAGCAGCGAATCTTCACGCAGCTGGAGGCCCTGAATTCCAATCTCTCGCAGCGCTACTTCCTGACCTACGATATCCGGGATTCGGCCATGCCCAACGACGCGCTGGGCAATCCGCGCTACCTTGGCGCCTACCTGAAGCAGGACTCGCTGCCGCAGAACAGCCCGCTGGTGGACGATCCGCCGAAGAACGCCATTTCGCTGCCCAACGCCTTCTCAGCGGCCAACTCGAACCTGACCTTCGTGTCGGTAGTGCGCGAGATCATCTCGAGCCCGAGCACCGTTACGGTGCTGACCGAGCCGCTCTATTCGCCCGATCACTCCGGCTCCATCCCGTCGGTGCGCCTGGCGCAGGACGTCACCAGCCCCGGCCCCATGGACGCGGCCTGGCTGGTCACCTCCACCGCCGGCATCCCTGCCAGCGGCTACGCCGTGGTGGATAACGAGATAGTTCATTACGACAACACCGCGCTCGGCGCGCTGATGGTGGTGACCCGCGGCGCCTTCAACTCTCCGGTACTTAACCACTCCAGCGGCTCGGTGATAGGCGGCGAACTGTACCAGGGCGACCTCAATTACCCGCTCATGCAGATGGACCTGACCACGCCCGGCTACGGCGTGCGCTGGCAGGGCATAAAACTGTCCCGCAAGCAGCCGTCCAGCCTGAACGGCTACGACGAGGACGTCTCGGTGATCCGGGTCTGGAAGGACAACGGCAACGGCACGTTCGACCGCGACGCGGCCACCGGCCTGAACACCTCCGACACCATCATAGGCACCGGCCATTTCGGCCGCGACGGCGACCCTGTGGGCAAGGCCACCATAGCGGTGCGGGACCCCGCGCTGGTCAACCAGAGTTACGTGGTCATCCGCTCCACGCCCACCAGGATCTTCGTGTCGGTGGACATAGACAAGGCGTCCAACTTCTCCAACGTGCTGCTTAACCCGCAGAACGACGTGCTGGGGGTGGAAGTGCCGTTCGAGACCAACTTCACCTTCGGGCCGGAGAACTCCGGCCACGTAGCCCAATTCCTGAGCCCGACTGTAAGCCAGATCAACGCTATTCTGCCGACCATGAACGTCATTACCATGACGCCGGAGGATATCTCGCCGGTCACCGTGACGCAGAACGACAAGAACGTGGGTCTGCTGGCCATGCGCCTGGTGGTGGACAAGACCTCCGCCAAGATCGAGGCCATGAAACTCAACCGGCGCGGTTCCTCCAACGACTCGGATATAGACCTGATCAAGGTCTGGAAAGACTCCAATGACAACTGCCTGCTGGACTCCGTGGATACCTCCAGCGACTCCACCGGCAATTACCCGAACCTGGCCAGCTACGGCAACGAGTCCTATTCCTCCAGTACGGTCAATATCGTTCTGAAGAAACCCATAGTGGTCACCACCAACTCGGCCTGCGCCTTCATCAGCTACGACATGTCCCAGTTCGCCATCATAGGCAGCACGGCCGCGCTCTCCATCTCTTCGGCCGGGTACTTTACCATCGGCATCCCGAACCAGATCGTGTTCACCACCTGGCCCATCAATACCATGCCCATGGTGGTCAAGGAGATCCCGTCCAACGTCATCCTGGGCGCCAATGACGTGGCCAACGACCTGGTGCTGGCCGGCGGCGTCAACCAGGCCCAGCTGGACGCCCCCATGATACGTTTCAACCTGGCTACCGAGGCCGGCAACGCCCGCTGGCGCGCCATGAAGGTGCAGCGCACCGGCGCCTCCAACGACCCCAATGCGCCGTTCGGCAAGAACACGGACGTGAAGTTCATCACGATCTACCAGGACTCGAACCAGAACGATCAGCTGGACATCAACGACGTCAACATTTCGGAAGCCGAGACCATCTCGGTGGTGCCGTTCGTCTCCACCGATACGCTGCCGTTCAACCTGGTGCTGAATTCAACGGAAGGCTTCCCGGCCGAGGGCCGCATTTACATAGAGGAGGCGGAACTCGCCTCCTATTCCGGCGGCGGCATAGATCCCGCCACCGGCAAGCCCTACCTGACGGTCTTCTCCAGAGGGGAGAAGCTGGGCGACTTCTTCACCCCGGCGGTGGACCATAAGGCGCGCGTGCGGGTGCGCAAGGTGGACCTGTACGACCAGGAGAACCCGCTCAATACCCAGACCTATATCAACCTCTCGCAGACGCAGACCCTCAGCCCCCTGCCGCAGACCTACTTCGCGGTCTACGACCTGGGCGAAATGGCCATCAAGGCCAACAAGCTGGGCATGATGATAAGGGACAAGTCCTGGATCGTGGTCAATACCCCGCACGACGTGGCCTCCACCCTTTACGTGGGCGTCACCAAGGCCCTGCCCAAGGGCACTTATACGGACATCTACCCGTTCAGTTCCAGCCTGGTGCCCATCAAGGCCGTGAGCCTGAGGGTGGAGGGTGTGAACATAGCCCCCGGCTCGGCGGAGAAAGGTTCCAGGAACGTGCCGCTGATGACGTTCAACATGAGCACGCTTTCCGACTACGTGGTGCTGGGCCAGATGATCCTCCAGCAGACCGGCAGCATCAGCAGTTCGACCTTCAACTTCGGCGACGGCGACCTGTCTTCGGTCTCGCTCTGGAAGGACGACGGCGACGGCGCCTTCAGCCCGATAGGCGACGCCAGGCTGGGTACCGCGCTGCACTCCTCCACCATGCCCTTTGCGGACGGCATCACCGTCAGTATAACGGACGGCAACCTGCCTTACCTCGTCATCTCCACCTGGACGATGACGGTGCACCTGTCCTGCGATATCAGTTCCACCACGGACCTCACCGGCGCCGACCCGATGGGCCACCTGGCCGGCCTGACCCTGAGCGCCTTTACGGACCTGCGCGGCATGGGCGGTATGCCCATGGCCGCCGGCCAGTATTACGCCGACAAGTACCCGATGGAATCCAACCAGGTGCTCATCTCCCCGGCCATCATCCCGCTGACGCCGGTCTATAAGGAGATCATGCTGGCCTCCAACGGCTATCCGGCCTACGCCCTTACCGATTCCAGCGGCAACGTGGTGCTGGGCGCCGGCAATATTCCCATAGCCGACACCAGCCGGTGGATCTATAACTATCCCGGCATCTCCTGCGGCGCCAACGAACCGCTGATAGACATCAACGGCGACGGCAGGCCGGACAACTTCGACTTCTACGGCTCCGGCAAGTGCAACCATGTCAGCCTCAATAATTCAGGCCTGCCTTCGTTCGACGTGGACAGCGACCACCTGCTGGACTTCGAGAGCAACCTGGACTATGTGCCGGACCGCATAGTCAACGACGGCACCGGTAAGCCGCTGTACTTCATAGGCGACAACGTGCAGAACGTTAAGATGCTGCTGGCCGTTTCCGAACTCGGCGCCGTGCCTTCCGGCTGGTCCGCCAAGACCACGGAACTCAACGCTAACTGGAACCCCGCCTCCGGAGCGGTGGTGCAGTATGAGCTCTCGCTGGGCGGCAGCTTCTCCGACCCGACCGGAATAAAGAACGCCTGGCAGCCTACGGGCGGCGGCACCACCCTTTCCGGCAGGCTGACCAACGTGGCGCTGTCGCCCGGCCACTTCACGCGCCTGACCAGCCGCATAGACGTCAACAGTTCCTCCTTCACGGTGGTTTCCGCCGAAGGTTTCGCCACTGAGGGCGTGGTCTATGTGGGCAATGAGATGATGGTGGTGACGCGGCTGGATAATATTACTTTCAAGATCAACCTGCGCGGCGTGCAGGGCTCGTTCCGCGGCCCGCATACGGCCTGGGGCGAAACGGTTTCCGACCGCGGCTACGTGCTCTCGGTGCGCGGCCAGATGGCTGACGGCACCTACGTGCCCAGCGAGAACGGCGTGCCGGTGATGATCTACCGCATAGACACCACTTACCCGACCACGCCCGGCTCGCCCGAGCCCCAGGTGGCCAAGGGCGTGGCCTCAGGCCAGGCCTATACCCTCAAGTGGACCGCCGCGGACGACCCCGAGTCCAACGTGATGTCCTATGAGATCCAGGAGCGCGAAGGCACCAACCCGGTCTGGAAGACCGTGGCGGCCATTCCCGGCCTGAAGACCGGCGGCGCCGTGAACAATATCTATACCATAGGCGACCCGGTGAACCCCGGAGAGCTGCCGCGGCCGCTCGGCAAGTACTACACCTACCGCATCCGCAGCTGGAACTTCGCCGGCATGCCCTCCGACTGGTCGCCGGTGTCCACCCCTGCCGGTACCGAGATAGGCACGGAACTCCTCAGCAAGGTGTCCAATTACCCGAATCCCGTGGACCTGCGCAAGGGCGGCGTGGAGGGGCGTACTGTCCTTAACTATACCTTGAATGATAATGCCGAAGTGACCATTACCATCTACGACCTGCTGGGCTACGTGGTGAGGGAATTCACCTTCTCCAGCGGCGCGGACGGCGGCAAGATGGGCCCGAACTTTGTGATCTGGGACGGCCGCAACGGCCTGGGCGGGTTCGTGTCCAAGGGCGGCTACATAGTGCGCGTGAAGGCGGCCAGCCCCAAGGGCAGCAAAGTGATCATGCGCAAAGTGGGCGTGATCCACTAAGGTCCGGCCTGTCGGCAGACCGGAACGCAAAAACGGCGTCGCGCACACCGTGCGCGCGCCTCCCGCTCTCGGGCTCGGCGCTTGCGCAAGCCTCGCCCTCCGAGGGGTTTTTGCTAACCCGGTCCGCCGACAGGCTTGACAAATCCAGGGTGGGGTTGACATGTCAAGAGATTGCTCTTGACAAACCCTAATCATCTGCTATAATATTAATGCCGTAAATCTGTAACGGTTCTGTAACGCAGTCTTGTTACGATAATAGCAAAGCCGGCGAAAGCCGGCGGCGCAAAGCTAAGACCCGCTAAGTGAGCGGGGGTCAGGCTGCCGAAAACGATGAAACGCATTCTTGTTAATGCTTTTGCCCCCTTGGCTATTTGGGCTATTACGAAGCGTATAATACGCTTCAGCCCTGCCATGGGGCTTTTTATTGCGTTTTCGGCCGTGAACGCCCTGGCCCAGGGCGGCGGCCAGCCCGGCGCCTTCATGAGCTACGGCGCCGGCGCCCGCGGCCTGGGCATGGGCGGCGCTTTCTTCGCGGTGGCGGACGACGCCTCCGCCTCCTACTGGAACCCCGCGGCCCTGACCCTGCTGGAGCGCAAGGAATTCACCGCCATGCAGGCCACCCTGTTCGAGCAGACCACGCTGAACTTCTTCACCTACGCGCACCCCACCACCACCCGCGGCACCTGGGCCGTCAGCATGACCCAGCTGCAGTCCACCGGTTTCGAGAAGATAGAGATCACCGCCAACCCCGGCGGCGACGAGATCATAGACGTCAGGACCCTCGGCACCTTTGACAGCACCGAGCGCGCCCTCGCCTTCTCCTGGGGCCGCGACGTGTCCGACAAGCTGGCCTTCGGCGTGATGGCCAAGAACATCTCCCGCACCCTGGACACCTCCGCGGACTCCTTCAACGCCATCGACATCGCGATGCTCAACAAGTTCTCCAAGAGCTACCGCGCCGCGGTGGGCATCCAGAACGTCTTCTCCATGGCCTCGGGCGACACCGACGACAAGCTGCCCCTGACCCTCAAGTTCGGCCAGGCCCTCTCGCTCTTCAAGGGCGCCTTGGTGTTCGGTTTCGACATCGCCAAGCCCCAGAATTCCGGCACCCAGTGGCGCTTCGGCGGCGAGTACTGGCTGATGTACTGGAGCGCCCTGCGCTTCGGTGTGCAGGGCTCGCCCGCCATCCAGGAGGCCGATTTCGGCCTCGGCATCAAGTACAAGAACCTGGGCTTCGACATAGCCCAGGGCGTACACGCCCTCGGCACCACCACCCGCTTTTCCGTGACCCTGCGCATGGGCCACTCCAACAAGGCCAAGCACGAGCGCGAAGTGCGCGAGCTGGTCCGCCAGGCCCTGCAGTACTTCAAGTCCGGCTACTTCAGCCGCGCCATGGAGAAGTTCCGCGCGGCCATGGACGCCGACCCCGGCAACGCCGAGATCCGCCGCATGGTGACCCGCCTGCAGGGCGCCGTGGACTACGTACCCGACGCCACCGGCGGCGAGGAAGTGCCCACCCTGACCCGCCGCGGCATCATCGCCTACGTGGACGGCAAGGACATGCGCGCCTCCGTGAACGTGCTGCGCCACGCCTTCAACAAGGACCCGAAGAACGACCGCCTGCTCAGCCTCCTGAACATGGTGGAGAAAGAGGCCGGCGTGAGCGAGCTCACCCGCAAACCCGAGGGCCCCGAGATCTTCACCTACATAGACCAGCGCACCTACGATGCCCGCCAGTCCATCTACGACGGCAAGTACGACCTGGCCATGAAGCGCGCGCAGGACATCCTGGACCTGGAGCCCAACAACGAGACCGCCCTGGAGATCATGGGCAGCGCCTTCTACCTGATGGACCAGAAAGAGAAGGCCAAGGTGATCTGGGAGCGCGTCATAGAGATCAACCCGAACAATACCATGGTGAAGAACTTCCTCAAGCAGGTCCGCTAAATGGAACTAGAGTTTGCGGAGGCAGGGGTATGCCTTCGAAGGGGCCTCACGAACCACGAGCTTGCGTAAGCGCGAGTGGTGAGTGCGAGAGCGCGGCCACGGTGTGGCCGCGCGTACCCGGAGAAGGCGTACCCCTGCCTCCGCCTTATCGCAATAAATGAACTTTTTTGAAACGTTTCTGTAATAAGGTAAAGATAAAATAATTACTGTAATATGAAGACGCTACTGGCAGGCCTGCTGCTCCTGGGGAGCTTCGGGGCGCCGCGGATATACGCCGCGGACGCTCCGGTCAATCCATTGATGGAGACTTCCCTCATGGAGAAGCAGGATTCCCTGCGCCGCGAGACCGAGACCAAGGTCAAGAAGGAGATCCTCGACCCGATCCTCGGGGCCGACAAGTCCTTCGTGTTCGCGGACGTGGAGCTGGAGGTCATCTCCAAGAAGGCCGAGCAGAACAAGGAAGGCATCGGCATCATCCAGAAATACAAGGAGAAGGGCTCCGGCGCCGGCGGCGGCGCGGACACCGATTTCATCCTGCCCGGCATCCCCAAGCCCAAGAGCGTGCTGGGCGACGACAACAAGCGCCCCGAGGCGGCCCAGGGCCAGCAGGCCCAGCAGGCCAAGGGCGTGCAGGAGATCCGCTACGGCCTCGAGACCGAGATCACCCGCTTTCAGATCACCGTCATCCACGACGACCTGCTCTCCAAGGAGTCGCTGAAGATAGCCAGGGACCGCGTGGACGACTTCCTGCTGCCCTATAAGATCCGCAAGAAGGACGCCCCCACGGTGGTGTTTAAGCCCACCAAGTTCAAGGCCGCCAACCCCCTGGACGACCTGAAGCGCCCCTCCGTCTACCTGCCGTTGCTTTACGCCCTGCTTTTCCTTATACTTCTATTGTTCCTGTTCGGCCCGCTCTGGGGCTTCTTCCGCAAATATATCAAGGCGCTGCTGGCCAAGCCAGGCGCCGAGGTCAACATAGACCAGAAGATGGAGGAGGGCGGCGGAGGCGGCGGTGAGGAGGAGGGAAAACAGGAGACCGAAGGCCACCAGAGCATAGACATGAATTTCCTGCAGAAGGAAGCGGAGCCGAAGGAAGACGAGGACGAGAGTATGAAGAAATTTGAACCTTTTACGTACCTGAACGAGGAAAACCTCAAACGGCTCATCTACCTGTTCCTGCTGCGCAAAGAGGACCCGTGGGTGATAGCCGTGGTGCTGAGCTACATGAAGCCCGACCTCTCCAGGCAGGCCCTCTCCATGCTGCCCGTGGAGATGCAGAGCCGCGTGGCGCTGGAGGCCCTGACCGTGCGCCAGGCCACCCGCGAGCAGATAGACGCCATAGACAAGGATATCAAGGAGAACGTGGATTTCGTGATGGGCGGCATAGAGCGCCTGTCCAAGATGCTCGAGGACTCCGACCCGACCACCCGCAAGAACATCATAGAGTACCTCAAGACCCAGAAGCCCGACATCTACGCCAAGGTCAAGCGCATAGTGCTGATGTTCGAGGATATAGTGAACTTCCCGGACCGCGACATGCAGACCATCATCCGCTCGCTGTCCAACGAGGACATAGCGCGCGCCGTGGCCAAGGCGGACCCGGGCATAGTCAACAAGTTCTTCTCCAACATGTCGCAGGGCGCCGTCAACGCCATCAAGGAGATCATGGAGTACTCCGGCGAGATCACCGTGGCCCTGCAGGACGAGGCCCAGACCAAGATCCTGGACGCCGTGAAGACCCTGGAGTCGGAAGGCAAGATCAACGTGCGCCAGGGCAATACCCAGGAAGTCTATATCATAGACGGCGCGGAGATGTCCTCCGGGGACGAGCGCAAGCGCCGCTTCGAGAGCATGTCCGCCCCGAAGGAAGAGGCGCCCGCGGGCCCCACTCCCGAGCAGGCCGAGCAGGCCGCCCAGTACCTGGCCGCCGGCGTGGACATGTACAACCAGGGCAAGCTGCCCGAGGCCCTGCAGTACCTGGAATACGCCTCTTCGCAGAACCCCGGCGACGCTTCCGCCTGGCAGTACCTGGGCACGGTCTATTATTCGCTGCAGCGGGTGGACGAGGCCGTGGCGGCCTACGAGAAGTACGCGAACCTCTCCGGCGACCCGGCCGCGGCCGAATGGCTGACCGGCTTCAAGCAGCAGGTGGGGCGGTAGGGGGGGGACGTTGTTGACTATTTGACTATCTTTAGTCTGCACGATGGATTGAGAGAGGTCACTTAAATAGTCAAATAGGCAACAACGTCCCCAAAATTGTTAACAATCTTGTAACGAAATGGAAACCGAGTTTTTTTAGAATATAGGCAGGAAACTAAAACTTTACTTTAATCATATGGCAGACGAAAAGAAGATAAACAAACCTGGCATGCCCCCGCTTCCCCCGGGCATGTTCAAGCCCAACCTCCCGCCGATGGGGGGAAAACCTTCTTTGCCGCCCGCCGCTCCCGCTTTCGGCGGTATGCCCTCGCCCGGCATGCCGCAGGCGCCTTTCGCGCCCCAGTTCTCCCAGCCCCAGCAGCCGGCGGCCCCCGCCAGGGACGCGGCGGCCGAAGAGGCCGCGCGGATGCAGGAGGAGAAGGACAAGCTGGAGAAGAAGATCAACGACATGGAGAAGCTGCTCTCCCAGGAAAAGGAGAAGGCGCTGCTCGCCACGCTGAAGAACCAGCAGGACGAGGCGCTCTCCTCCCGGGTGGAGTCCTCCCTTAAGGACATACAGGAGAAGATGCGCCGCGACCGCCGCGACCACGAGGTCGAGGAGGAGCGCCTCGGCCTGAAGTCCAAGATCAAGGAACTCGAGACCCGCCTGGCCCAGGAGCGCGAGACCTGGATGCAGACGCTCAAGAACCAGATGTCCGAGCGCGAGATCCAGGGTAAGGACGTCGAAAGCCATTTTATCTACCGCCTGCAGGAGATGGAGCGCCGCTGGCTGGACGAAAAGGCCCAGTGGCAGAAGGAGATAGCCTCCCGCGAGGCCGCCATAGGCCAGCTCAAGTACGCCGACGTGAAGCTGCGCGAGACCGAGGACGAGTTCCGCAAGGTCTCCATGGAGAAATCCATGCTGGAGCGCGATATCTCCAAGATGAAGGACGAGGTGGCTCGCGCCGAGCGCGAGAAGGCCTCCATAGAGTCCTACATAAAGATCATCCCCGAGAAGGAGCGTGAACTGGCCGAACTCAAGAGCGAGAACATCCAGCTGCGCTCGCGCGAGGCCGCCGTGCTTGGCGAGGCGAAGCTCCGCGAGGAAAAGAATAATTTCGAGATAGAGAAGCTGCAGAAGGAGATGGGCCGCCTCCAGGCGGAGCTCGGCTCCATAGCCGACCGCAAGAACCTCGAGAAGAACGAGGAGATCAAGCAGGCGCAGGCCCGCTTTGAAATGCAGCTGCAGGAGAAGGAAAAGATCATCGCCGACGTTTCCGGCGAGAAGGTCCGCGCCGTCTCCGAACTCGTCAAGATCAAGGGGTTCATAGGCCGGGTGCAGGCCATCAACGCCGTCTTGGAGAAAGAGCGCGGCCAGCTGCGCCTCGAGAAGATGCAGCTCGCCCAGAACATGGCCGCCCAGATGGAGGAGATAAAGCGCCTCCAGGCCCAGGGCGACCTCATGAAATCAGCCCACCAGGCCGAACTGGAAGAGCAGGCCAAGCGCCTTACCGCCGAGATAGAGCGCGTCAAGAACGGCTACGCGGCGGAGCTGGCCCGCAAGCACGCGGAAGAGACCGCGGAGCTGGTGCGCTCCCACCAGGAAGAAATTTCCAAGATCGCCGCGGCCAGGCAGATAGAGCTTTCCAAGGCGGCCGCCGCCGCCCGCGACGCCGCCGACAAGACCGTCGCCGAGCGCCAGGCCGAGATGGACGCCCAGCTTTCCCAGCTGCGCACCAAATACGAAAACTCCGCCGAGGAAGCCAAGTCCGCCCTCAGGCGCCAGCTGGAGAACGAGTATTCCTCCCAGCTCAAGGAAACCCGCGACCAGCTCGCCGCCGCGCAGGAAGCCGCGCTGAAGCACGAACTGGAGAACCGCCGCCTCTCCACCATCTCCAGGGACTTCGAGGCCGCCGTGGCCGAGAAGCAGAAAGAATTCCAGGCCCGCCTGTCGCACGCCGAGTCGGAGGCCGCCAGGTTCGCCGCCGAGGCGAACGCGGCCGTGGCCCAGAAGGCCGAGGCCGAGAAGTACGCCCGCGCCATAGAGGCCGAGCGGCAGCGGATGGTAGCCGAGACGGCCGCCCTGCGCGAGCAGTATTCCGTTCTGGCCGCCCAGAAGAACGCCTCCGACGCCGAAACCGCCAGGGGCAGGGAAGCCCTGCAGGCCAAGGAAACGAGTTTGCGCATAGAGAGCGAGAACCGCGCCCGCTTCGAGGCGGAAATGCTGTCCCTCAAACAGAAGATACAGCAGATGGAAATGCAGGCGCAGGAGAACGCCGCGGCGTTCGAAGCCGAACGCTCCGTGTTCATGAGCCAGCAGGCTTCCGCGGAAGCCCAGCGCGACGCGTCCGCCGCCCAGGCGGCGGCGCTGACGGCCGAGATGGAGCGCTACAAGGAACTGGAGAAGTCGCTCGCCGACCGGCTCAAGTGGGCGTTCAAGGGAAAGAAAGCTTAAGGCGCCGCTGAAGCGGCCTGCGGGCGGGGCGGCGGGGGGGCGACCTTACCCGGCCCCGCGCTTTAATTTTAAGTATAATTAATCCGATGATAAAACTGGAAAAACTCAACGGCTCCATGGTGGTCGTGAACGCGGAACTTATAGAGAGCGTGGAAGCCGCGCCGGATACGGTCATCAACCTGGCCACAGGCAACCGCTTCATAGTGAAGGACCCCGTGGACGCGGTCATCGCCAAAGTGGTGGAGTACAAGAAGCAGGTTTACGCCGAGCGCAAGTGCGTCAATCCTCTGGACGCTTTCGAGCGCAAGTAAAGGTTCCCCCGGGAGATCTATGGATATAGCGACATTCAGCGGTATCGTGGTTTTCATGGGCTTCGTGCTGGGCTCGGTCTACCTGCAGGAAGGTATCGCCGGGTTCAAGCCTTTCATGAACATCGAGGCCTTCCTCATCGTCATGGGCGGCACGTTCTGCGCGCTGCTCGTGAACTTCCCGCTCTCCTCCGTGATAGGCTCCACCAAGGTGCTCAAGAAAGTGCTCTCCTCCAAGGGCGAGGACACCTCCAAGCTGGTGTCCACTTTCGTGTCCCTGTCCCAGAAAGCCAAGAAAGAGGGCTTCCTCGCCCTGGAACCCGACGTGAAAGTGATAGACAACGATTTTCTCAAGCGCGGCGTGCAGCTGGTCATAGACGGCGCCGATCACGAGTTCATCCGCAACATGCTCGAGACCGAGATCGACTTCATCCGCGAGCGCCACAAGGCCGGCCGCGAGATCTTCAACGCCCTGGGCACCTACGCCCCGGCGTTCGGCATCATCGGCACGGTGCTGGGCATGATCCTGATGCTTTCCTCCATCGACGACGTGGCCCAGGTGCCGCGCCGCATGGCCCTCGCCCTGGCGGCCGCTTTCTACGGCCTGGCGTCGGGCTACTGGCTCTTCATGCCCATGGGCGGCAAGCTCAAGAACCGCTCCGACGAGGAGCTGTTCGTCAAGGAGATCATCATCCGCGGCGTGCTGCTGCTGCAGAGCGGCGCCACCCCGAGCGTGGTGGAGGCCAACCTGAAGGCCTACCTGGAGCCGGCCAAGCGCAAGACGGTGGCCAAGGAAGCCGCCCCGGCCGCCTGACCTTTTCCCGCCCGGTCTGAACTATGGGTATAAAACTTAGGAACATGATCCCGGAGGACGACAGGCGCGTGGCGCCCGTCGGCGAGCCCGCGCCCCCGTGGATGGTCAATTACGCCGACCTGATGACCGAGCTGGTCTGCTTCTTCGTCATTCTTTACGCCCTCTCCGCCGCCCTCAATAAGGACATGCAGAAGGCCCAGCAGGACGTGCAGGAGATGATCAAAGAGGGCAAGATGGCCGGGCAGGTGCAGATAGACAAGGAAGGCATGCGCATCACGCTCGAAGAGCAGAGCCAGGTGGCCTTCTTCGAGAGCGGCAAGGCCGACCTGACGGACCAGATGAAGCTGCAGATGGACAAGCTGGCCCCGGTGCTCTACAAGCTCGCCGAAAAACACGATATCGTGGTGGAGGGCCACACCGACAACGTGCCCATCGCCACCAAGCAGTTCGCCTCCAACTGGGAACTTTCCACGGCCAGGGCCACCAGCGTGGTCAAGTTCCTGCTCGGTTCCAATTTCATGGCCAAGCGGCTTTCCGCCGTGGGCTACGGCGAGTTCCACCCGATAGTGCCCAACGATTCGGAAGTCAACCGCAAGAAGAACCGCCGGGTGGTGTTCTTCATAAAGACCAATCCCTACCCGGATTCGCCGGCCATGGCCCCGCCCAAGCCTGCCGCCGGCAAGGAACTGACGCCCCCCGCGCCGACGGCCGAGCCGCCGGCCCCGCTTGAGAACGCCCCGGCCCCCGAGGCCGAGGCCCAGCCTGCCGAAGAGGCGCCCGCCGAGGGCGGAGAGTGACCCGGACGGTGATCATCATGCATAAAACTAAATTCCTGTTCCTGCTGCTGCTCGCCCCGGCCCTGACCGGGTGCGGCGGTTTCAAAAAGCTCAAGGTCGTGGATTTCACCGACTCCCGGGTAGGCGACCTGTCGCTGACCAAGAAGGTCATGGGCAAGCGCGAACTGCTGTTCTTCTCGACCGCCAAGATGGGCATGTTCCTGGACGGCAATATCCAGGGCGTGGTGACCGATTACCAGGGCAACCCCATAGAGGGCGTGACCGTGAAGGTGCAGCCCGATACCAGCAAGTCCAAGACCGGCGCGGGCGAGGCGGTGGACGAATACGCCGGCCCCGAGGACAACGCCAACGCCGCCATCAACCTTTCCTTCGCGCCCGGCATCAGCGACACCATGGGGCTCTACAAAATCCACTTCTCCCTGCCGGTGGTGGACGGCGAGGTGGACGTGCGCGGCAAGCTCGTCTATAACCCCGGCTGGGACCAGCAGAAGGTCAACCTGGGCAAGGCCTATGAGCCGCAGATGAAGGAGTCCCCTTTCCGGATGTACTACAACATGGACACCGGCTTCCTGGCTTTCGCCGAAGGCGTGCGCAAGGTCATAGTGCAGCCCGTCGGCGAGGGCCGCGGCCGCCTGCAGGTGCTGCCCGGCTCGCGCGGGCCCGAACCCGCGCAGCCCGCCGGCCAGCAGGCTCCCGCCGGCCAGCAGGCCCCCGCGGACAATAAAGCCGAAGAGGACCTGTTCAAAGGCTTCGATTTCGGCCAGTAATACCGCGGAGGTCCAAAGAAAAGAGGGCTGAATGGCCCTCTTTTTTTGTTCGTCGGGCCGGCCGGGACATTGTTCCGCTCGCCATGACTGCAGGGAACCGTTGCGCGGTTCCCCTCAATCGCTGCGCGATTGAGCCTCCCCTCCCCAAATGGCGCTCGGAACAATGTCCCGGCCGTCCCTCCAGGCCCTAAAATAGATAAAATAACAGCATGAAGAAAGTCGTGGTGGCGATGTCGGGCGGCGTGGATTCGTCCGTGACGGCGGCCCTGCTCAAGGCGGAAGGCTACGAGGTGGTGGGCGTGACGCTGCGGCTGTTCGCCGAGCGCCGCGACGCCGTTAAGTGCTGCGGCGGGGCCGACAGCGCCGCCAAGGCCCGGGCCTCGGCGCAGGCCGTGGGCATACGCCATTATTTCAAGAGCGCCCAGGGGCTCTTCTCCAAGACCGTCATAGACGATTTCGTGGCCACCTACCTCGCGGGCGGCACGCCCAATCCCTGCGTGGAGTGCAACCGCCATTTAAAGTTCTCCTACCTGTTCGACCTGGCCCGCTCCATGGGGGCGGACGCCCTGGCCACGGGGCACTACGCCGTGATAAAGGACGGCCCCGGCGGCCTGGGGCTGTACAGGGGCGTGGACCCGCTCAAGGACCAGAGCTACTTCCTCTATTGCCTCACGCGCCGGCAGCTCGGCGGGGTGCTGTTCCCGCTCGGCGGCCTGACCAAGAAAGAGGTGCGCAAGCTCGCCGCGGAGTTCAAACTGCCCACCGCCTCCGAACCGGAGTCCAACGACATCTGCTTCGTCACGGAAGGGGATTACGCCCATTACCTGCGCAAGTACGCCGGGGTGAAGCCGCGCCCCGGCTACATAGTTGACCAGGCAGGCAAGCGCATAGGCAAGCATAACGGCTTCTTCAATTTCACGCTGGGCCAGCGCCGCGGCACCGGGGTGTACGGCAAGGCCCGGCTTTACGTCACCGCCATCAGGCCCGGGACCAACGAGGTGGTGATGGGCCCGCTGGCGGCCGCGCACAGCTCCGCTTTCCGGGTCAGAGGCCTCAACTGGCTGCTGCCGCCGGCCGGGGGAGAATTCCGGAGCGCGGCGCAGATCCGTTACCGCCACAAGCCGGCGCCCTGCCTGGTGCGGCCCGGGTCGGGCGGCCGCGCGGAAGTTCTGCCGGATGAACCGCAGTTCGCGGTAGCGCCCGGGCAGTCCGTGGTGTTTTACGATGGCAGCAGGGTGCTCGGCGGCGGTATAATAGAGTTATGAGATACGGCACGGAGAGCTTCATATGAAAAAGAAAGTAGGCGTGATCTTCGGCGGCAAGTCCCCGGAACACGAGGTTTCCATAGAGTCCGCCAAGACCGTCTGCGCCGGGCTCGAGAAGGCCGGGTTCAGCGCTCTGCCTATCTACGTTCCCCGCTCCGGAGGCTGGCGGCTGGCCGCCATGAAAGACCTGCTCGCCGGCCGGCCGCTGAAAGGGCCCGTGCTGGAACCTTCGCTGGCGGCGGGCTGCTTCCTGAAAAAAGGCGGCGGCCGCGTAAAGCCCGACGCGCTGTTCCCCATCATCCACGGTTCCACCGGCGAGGACGGCGTGCTGCAGGGCCTGCTGGAACTGCTCGGCGTTCCCTACTCCGGCTGCGGCGTCACCGCCTCGGCCGTGGGCATGGACAAGGTGATCTCCAAGGAGCTGGCCGCGCTCGACGGGGTGCCGGTGCTGCCCCACGTGGTGGTCCGCGCCCACCAGCGGGCCGCCATGGGCCCGCTGCTCAAGAAGGCCGCCCGCCTGGGTTTCCCGCTGTTCGTGAAACCCGTGGCCCAGGGCTCTTCCGTAGGCGTGGCCAAGGTCAAGCGGCTTTCGCAGCTCAGGCCCGCCGTGCTGGACGCTTTCCGCTTCGACAACGCGGTGCTGATAGAGAAAGGCGTGGACCGGGCGAGGGAGATAGTCTGCGGCGTGCTCGGTTCGCCGGCCGGCGCCAAGGCCAGCGTCTGCGGCGAGGTGGTGCCCAAGGGTAAACATGAATTCTTCGACTACGAGGCCAAGTACCTCGACGACGACGGCATGGACTTCCTGCTGCCGGCCCCGCTGGCCGCGCCGGTGGCCGCGCGCCTGCGCGAACTGGCCGTAAGGATCTTCCTGGCGCTGGGCGGGTCGGGCATGGCCAGGGTGGATTTCTTCGTGGACCCGAAGAACGAACGGAAGGTCTATTTCTGCGAGATCAACACCCTGCCCGGCTTCACCTCCCATAGTCTCTATCCGCGCCTCTGGGCCAAGACCGGCCTGAAGCCGGAGCGGGTCCTGAAGGAGCTGGTCCGCATAGGCGAGCGCGGCCTGGCCGCCCGCCGCCGCCTCACTACCGCCAGGAAATAAAAAAACCCCCGCCGGTGGGCGGGGGTTTTCCAGGGAGCCGGGGATCATTCCCCGGCTTCTTCGTCTTCGTCTTCATATTCGTATTCGTACTCGTCTTCCTCCGGAGCCGGAGCGGCCTTTTTCACCGGGGCCTTTTTAACCTGCGCCGCGGGTTTCCTGGCCTGAGTCCGCTTGCCGGCCCCGGCACGCGAGCCTCGCTTGGTTACGGTCAGCTGTTTGGGGGGAAGTTGGCCGGCCAGGGCTTCCAGCGCCTCTGTGCCGTGCGCGTCGGCGGGCAGCAGCGTCTTCTTGCCGTAGTCGGCTACGAACGTGTACGCCAGGCTGCCGGCTTTGGAGGGGATCACGGCCGCTATCTCGAAGATATTCTCCACTCCCTGCTTTACCTTCCAGTCCACCCGGGCGTAGTCGCCTCCGGCGGCCTTGGAAAGTTCCACCAGCTTATCCTCCAGGGTAGGGCCGTCCTGCTTGAGCTTGTAGGTGCGCGTGAAGTAAACGATCTCGGGCGAGATGTCCTTCGCGGGCTGTATGGGCGCGGCCTGCTCCTGTCCAGCGGCTTGGCCCTGTAATTCCTTGATAGCCGCGGCGGCCTGCTGTTCGGCGGCCGCCTGCTCCGCTGCCTGCTGCTCCGCGGAAGGCGCCGGAGCGGCGCTCTGTACGAAAGGCAGCGGGAAGGGGATGAAAGGCGTGGCGTCGAAAACGCCGAAATTTTTCAGACCGATGACGGCGCCCAGGGCCACGGCCGCCAGCAGGACCAAAGTGATGACCAGCCGCCCGAACTTCTTGAACACGGCGGCCAGCTTCGAGCGCTTGCTGCCTGTGTCTACTATCGCGGGCGCCGCTTCCGGCTCTGCTTTGGGTTTTTCCTCGGCCGCGGCCGCGGTCGCGCCGAAGATGGTGCGGCCGCTGGGTTCTTTGGCCTGCGCGGGAGCGATGGAGGCGGGCTGGGGGGAGGCGGCGGGCGCACCGCCTTTCATGGAGGCCTTGATGTCTCCCAGTGAACTTTCCAGGTAGGCCAGCTTGTCCATTATCTCGCGCTGGAACTGCTGGTTCTTAATGGAAGAGATCACCTCTCCCATCTGGTCCAGCTTCATGCGCAGAGGGTCCACAAGGGCGGAAATATCCTGGCGGGAAACGGCGTTCTTCTCCAGGGCTTCCAGTTTGCGCAGCAGCGCTCCGCTGTCGCCGGCCGGGGCGGCGCCCGCGGCGGCTGGTTCCGGCGCGGGGGCAGGGACGGGGGCGGCCTCCGGGGCCGCGGCGGACGGAGTGGGGAAAGCCGCGCGGTTGAAAGTCTCCATCTCAGGGGGGCGGGCGGCGCCTATCTGGGCCGCCGAGGTGGGCGTGAAGGTTTCCATTTCCGGGGGCCTGCCGCCCTCCGGCGCGGCCGCGGGGAAGGCCTCCTCGGCTTTGCGGGTGACCTGCGAGAGGGTGAGGGGGTCGAAACTCGCGGAGTTCTGCTGGACGGGCTGGCTTTCCTGGGCCGGGGCGGGAGCGGCGGCGGGGGCCTTGCCGAGGCGGTTCGCCTGGATCTCCACCCCGCTGAATTTATGGTCCGAGGGGGCTACCGGGTCTATGGAGGAGGCGGTAAGGGGTTTGAAGGCCAGGGGCGCGGCGCCCGGCAGCGGGGAACCGGGAGCGGCGGCCGCCGGCGGGGCGGCGGCGGGCTTGGGAGAGGAGGCGCCGCCTGACGCTATCAGCGCGGAAAGTTCCGGGTAGGTGGAGGCTTCCTTCCAGTCCTCGGTCTTTTCGCCTACGGGGGTCTGCGGACAGACCAGCAGGGAGGGTGAAAAGTTCGGCAGCTCGAGCAATTTCTCTTTCTCGAACGGGCCGAGGATCTCGTTATTCACGTATGCCCAGTATTTCATAGCGCTGTCTCCATATAGCCGCGGCAGGGGCCGGGCTGAAAAGGAATTATGCTTTTATCACTATCTAATTCTACCGGAGGCCTGTTACGGAAATAATAACTAATAGTTAAATAGTTTAAGCGGTAAATTGTACAATGGCGTTATGGATAACAAGGTCCTGCGCATCCTTATCTACATTTTTTCCGGGCTGATAGCGGTGTTTTCCCTGCTCATGCTGGTCAATTTCGCGGGCAGCCTGGCCGGCCGCCCCGGGGAGCTGCCCGGCCAGGAAGGCGCCGGCAAGCCGCCCAGCGCCGAGGCCCTCGCGCAGCAGGCGCTGGAATCCGCCAAGCTGGGCGGCGGGGCCAGGGCCTCCATGATCCCCGGCTACAGGCAGGGGCTGTCCAGCGGCGCGGTCAAGACCGAAGGCGCCATCATGCTGGTCAAGGACGCGTCCTTCGGCGGCGTGCTGGAGGAGCCCAAGGGCCTGATGGAGACGCTTAACGAGCTGGGCGGCGGCGACAAGCGCAAACCCGCCCCGGTGGCCCTCAAGGATTCCGACCTGGATAAAAAGATCGACATAGGCGGCGACCCTGGCAAGGAGCCGAAGCTGGCCGGGCAGGCCATGCCCGAACTGGGCCGCCGGCCGGGCCAGGAGGGCGTCACCCTGCTGAAGGCCCCGGTGGATTTTAAGCTTTTTAAAAGTTCCGAGACCTGGTCCGCTTTCTCCGCCTCGCGCAAGTGCCGGGCCGAGACTTCCGTCTCCGAAGGCCTCAAGCCCGCCCCGTCCTCCTTCGCGGCCCCTGATTTCGCGAAGGATTCCGTGGTAGTGCTGGTGTCCCTGTCGGACCTGCCCAACGGCATCTTCAAGATAGTGAAAGTGGAGAAGGCCGGCAAGGAACTGGTGGTAAACTACCGCGTGGACCCGCTGGCTATGGCGGCCGGGGCCGAGACCGACCAGCACGATTTCTATTCCGGCGCCGTCATCCCGGCAGGCCTCAGGGTAAAGCTCACGCAGGTGCCCTGACCGTCAGTTCTGTATCTTCTTCCTGAAAAAACCCGTCTTTTCCTCGGTGAAACCGAGCCGGCGCAGGTACGCCGCGTGCCGCGGCGAGCCGCTCACGGCGGTGAAGTCCGTGAAGCCGCCGAAGGTCTCGGCGTTCTGCGGCCTGTTGAACAGGTAGCGGGCGCTCTTGAGGTCGCGGTAATCTTCGGCCACGTAATCCAGGTGCACGCGCACGTCGGGGCGTTCCTCGGTGTAGATGAAGAGCCCCACCGGCAGCAGGTTGCGCAGGATGAAGACGCAGCGCGGCGCCTTCAGCGCCGCCAGGTCGAAGTCGGGGAAGAACTGCCAGATGCCCCGCCCGTGGTAGGCCAGGAAATTCTTCAGCAACGGGTCGCCGGTGCCCACCTCCATCAGCTTGAAATCGTCCTTCACTGACTTGAGGCGGATGATGTGCCACAGGTCTATGACCGCCACGAAAAGGTTGACGGCCAGCACCGGCCAGGCCCCGGCGAGCCAGGCGTAGATCACGAAGACGGCCGCGCCGGCCAGGTTCAGGACCCGCAGGCGCAGTACGTTGCTGGTGAGCAGCGATACGGCCACCAGGGCCGAAGCCGCGTAACCTATTATTTCCGTCATGCTTTATCCGCCTTTGGCCAGGCGCGCCGCGAAGAGCGCGGCGGCCTTCATGCCGGCCGGGTCCGCCCGGCGCTTGCCGGCTATGTCGAAAGCTGTGCCGTGGGCCGGCGAGGTGCGGGGGAAAGAGAGGCCCCAGGTCCAGTGCACGGCCGGCCCGCCGGGCGCGGTCTTGAGCGGCGCCAGCGCCTGGTCGTGGTAGAGGGCCAGCAGGCCGTCGCTGCGGCCCGCCAGGTGGGCCGCCCAGGCGGCGTCGGAGGGAACGGGGTCGCTTATCCGCAGCCCGCGGCGC
>Ga0154363_128_pt1 | contig 67856 bp, 54 predicted proteins | sample RifGroA2_FD_115891 | JGI IMG/M metagenome (GOLD analysis project Ga0154363, IMG submission 115891) | Elusimicrobia bacterium GWA2_62_23
GTGACGGCGTGGTGTGCGTATGAGAGATAATAGCATCCGCTTGTTTTGCGCCGACAGGCGCGGCGTTGCCGCCGGCGGCGCGGATAAAAGAGCCATCGGACATATTGGGAAGCAGGAAATTGTTCCCACTCCCCCCATAAAGATATCCAATTTGAGCGAACAACCCTGGGTAATCAGAAACCGGGCGCGCGGAGCCATCAAGACGCAGCCACCCGGCAGGGCAGGCTGCGCCGGCAAAGAACATTACCGCGCCGACCAGATTCCCGGCGGAGATAGCACCGGAAACTTCCATGTCTCCGGCTACACTTAATTTTTTTGCAGGAGTGCTGGTCCCCACGCCTACATTGCCGTTGTTGAGGATGGTCAGGCGGTCGGTATTGCCTGTCTTCATGGCGATAAGGCCGGAACCCAGGCTCTGGCTGTCGCTTTGTATGAGCACATCCGTCTTGCCGGAAACCCTGTCGGCGGAAGAGAACGGGGAGCGCAGCAGCGGCTGGCGGGGGACAAGCGGCGCTTCGCTGCCCACCTTTATTTCGACATAAGCCGCCTCCAGGTCCTTCACGGCGGTTTCAAGCTGCGCTGAATTATCTCCCTGCCCCTGGAGGATCACCTGGAAATTCCCGTTCTTCACGGTCACGGCCGTAAGGTTCTTTTCCCAGACCGGGGAACCGCCCATGTCGGCGGAGTAAACCGAGAATTTTATCTGGAAAGTCCCGTCTTTGTTGACGCCGTTGGCATCGGTGAGGCGCCCCTGGATGTTAAAGCCGGCCGGTATGGCCCACAGGAATGTTTTCGTGAAGAGAAGAACCGCCACCCACGCGACAAGCTTCAGGTTTTTCATAATTTTCCCCGGAACCGCCAAACAGGTAAATGCCGACTCCCGGCAATAGTATAAGGGAGCCACAGGAGATTGTCAATTACAGGGGTGTAAGTATTCGCAGGCGAGCGGGTATCAGGAGGATTTTTCGACGGGGCCCGGAGGGACATAGGCCCAGCCGGCGCCGCGCCGGTTCTGTATGCGCTCCGCGAGCGGCCCAAGGTCCTGGCGCAGCCTATGCAGCAGTACTTGTACGCAGTTGCGCTTCTCGGGAGCTATTTCCGGGGAATAGAAACGGGCGGCGATTTCTTCCTCGCTGAGCACGGCTGGCGCCTTCTCCACAAGCATGGCGAACAACCGGAACCGTTCGGGGGAGAGGGTGAGCAGCGGCCGAGAGTCCTTAAAAACCTGGCAGGTCATGGTTTCAAGGCGGATGTCGTCTTTTTCCACTATGCCGCAATCCAGGTAGACGCGGCGCTTGAGGCCGCGCATTATCTTCTCGATGGTGGCGTATTGCGCCGGCTTGAGTATAAAGTGGTCCGCCTGGCATTCGGCGTAGGCCGCTTCGCGCATGGTTTCGTCGGCGCTGACTACCAGGATCAGGGCTTTTTTCAAGGTTTCGTCCGCCCTTATGGCGCCGGCCACTTCTACCGCGCAGCCGTCATTGAGATGATAATCCAGCAGGACATAATCCGGCTTTATCCTGGCGGCAAGGCTTATGGCCTCCGCGCAGCTTGCCGCAGCGTAGGTTTTATAGCTGGAAAACCGGGAAAAATAGTCGGCGGTGGAATTTCTCCAAAGCCGGTCGTCGTCAACCACAAGAAGCGTATCGCCTATCATGTTCCAAACCCCTGAAGCAAGTTGTCGTCCAATTATACCAGAATAACGGCACCAACAAAAAAACGGGCTGGCGCTTCCTTTTTCATATAATTGACGGCATGGAAAGCCCCGCGGAAAACCCGGATTCGATTAAATGCCCCTACTGCGGGGCGGGCAACGGGCTCGAAAGCGAGTTCTGCGGGGCGTGCTACAAGAAACTGCTGATACCCGGTGAAGTGAGGGCGGAAGCCAAGGCGCAGCGTATCCTGGCCAAGGCCTCGCCGGCGGCCGGAGAGGACACCCGCCCCGCCTACCGGCTCTGGGGCCGGGCGGCCATTATTGCCGGCCTGTTCTTCTTCTATACCCGCTGGCTGGGCGCCGGGAACTATTTTTCCCTGCTGGACTACGTGAACCTGGCCTTCCACGAGGCGGGCCATATTTTCCTCGGTTTCTTCGGCCGGTTCATAAACATACTGGGCGGCTCCCTGTTCCAGCTGCTCATCCCCGCCCTTTGCCTGGTTCACCTGCTGCGGCGCGGGGCCAACCTGGGCTGGCAGCTGTGCCTGTTCTGGATAGGGCAGAACCTGCTGAACATCAGCATCTACGCCGGCGACGCCATACGCCAGGAACTGCCGCTGGTAGGCGGCGGCGTGCACGACTGGACTTACTTGCTGACCGAACTGGGCCTGATAGCGCACCCCGACGGCGTGCGGAAATTTATTTTCTTGTGCGGTTCGGTTGTGATCTTCTGGAGCTTTTACCTGATAGCGCGGGACGCCGTTAAGCGCGAACCTATAGAACTTGGACAACACTGATGAAAAAACTGATACTGCTGACGCTGGTCCTGGCCCCGCTCCCCGCCGCCGCGCAAGGCGGCCGCCCGCCAGCACCCGCGGCCTCCCTGACGGCCAATTTCAGTTACGCCACTCCCGACGGCCTGATAAGCAGGCGCGCCGGCCTGCTCGGCGAGGCCGCCCTTGGAGAACTGGCCGGGCTGAAACTGCGCCTGGCGGCCGAAGGCGCCCACCTGCGCTCTCTGGGCCCGGACCATTTCCCGGAGGAGCTCTACAAAACGGACCTGCGTTTGAGCGCCGAAGATAAAAAAACGCGCCTGAGCCTGAACCTCGGTTCCAACTCGGACCGGCCCTTCCACTCCCCCTCCGAAACCGACCTGGGCGTGAACTTCGCGCGCACCTTCTCCGAAAAAGGACCGCATGCCTGGCTGTGGGGCCTGAATTATTCCACCCGCCGCACCTTCCTGCGCGGTATGCCCATGCCTTTCATAGGCTACCGCTATACCACGCCCACGCTCACCATAGTGGCGCCTTTCATGGCCCGCTGGCAGGCCTTCAAAACCGTCTCTTTCTCCGCCTCCTACCTGCCGGTGCGCAATTTCCGACTTGCGGCGAATTGGCGCCCGCTGCCTTACTTCAGCGCGGAACTCGAGGGCGGTTCTGTGCTGGAGCAGTTCCTGCTGGCCGGCCGCTCCGACAAGGGCGAGGCCTTCTTCTATGAGGCTCAGTACATAACGCTGAAGCCTTCCCTGTCGCTGTCGCGGCGCCTGCAGATCACCCCCTCGCTCGGCTGGCAGCTGAAAGGCGTTTACTATGACGGCTCCAGCTACGATACCCACCACGGCAAGAAACGCCTTGGCGGCGGCCCTTCCCTGGGCTTGGGCGTCAAATACAATTTCTAACCTGAACCTTTTTCGCCCCCAACGCTACTATTCCCATAGGACCCACTTTTTTCAGGGCATATAGGCCCTGCCGCGGGTAACGGGTTCCTGCCATAATATGACTATGCTTAAGAGCGCGTTGGTACTGCTGTTGGCCGCCGCCCCGGTATTCGCCGAGGGCCTGCCGGATTTTAACCTGAACCGCCTGCGCGCCAAGGACTTGCTGGAAAAACGCTCCGTCAACCCCGACATGATACAGGGCATAATGGAGTATGACCGCATTCCCGGCGCGCCCCAGCCGGTCTGCGTGCGGGCCGACGGCAAGCCCATGCCCAAATTCAGGGCCGTTGAAAGCTACAGGCTCTTCGACCCGGCCGCGCCTTTCATGCTTTCGCGCAACGGTTATGTGCAGATAAATTCTTCCACCAAGATAAAGGTGAACAAGGAAAAGGGCGAACTGAACGTCTATTTCCCCGACGTGGAATTCGGCGGCAGCGCCATGTTCGAGGGCCGCTCGGACCTGTTCGTGCGCATGACCGGCACCGACGAGGCGCCGGCCATCTCCTGGGCCGCGGTAGTCTGCAGCAAAGGCGCCTTCCTGGGCTACAAGGGCGCCACTTTCGATTTTCCGCAGCGCAGCGGCTCTTACTCCATAAGCGAGACTTTCGCCATGGGAGCTCCCAAGACCCTAATCTCCCGCACGCACCGCTGGCTGGCAGGCGACCTGGTGTCGCTCTCCGACCTCTGCACCGAGGAATTCAAGGAAAAGATGAGGGACTCGCGCGCCGAGACGCTGCCGGAGCGGCTGGGCAAGTATAATTTCGACTACAGCGAAAGAAAGAACGCCCTGAAGGTGACCTGGGACAATAAGTAATGGACGGCAGTTACCACCATCGCCCAAACCTGCTTACACCCACAGGAAGTACGCGTTAAAATTTCTTTTTTACCGTGATTCGCTGCACGCTGCCAAGCCCCGTCTCTGGGGAAACGGCGTAATCCAGTTGCGCGCCCAGGGCCATCACCCCGGCGCCCACGCAAAGGCCGCTCTTCTCATTGTTCTGCGTAAGCCCGCTCAGCCCGTAGCCTCCGCGCAGCGCGAACCCGGCCCCGCCTATCAGCATAGCGTACTCCGTGCCGGCCGAGAACACCGTCTGCTTGTCGTAAACCAGCCGTTTCACGTCGAGCGACAGCCCCATGCCGGGCAGAACCACAAACGTGAACCCCGCATTGACGCTCAGCGGCAGATTGTCCCGCTGGGAAAGATACTTTATCCCTGTCCCCAGGTTCTGCACACCTATGCCAAAGGTGACCGGCAGCCTACTTATTTTTTGTTTTGCCCCCAAGTCCACGGCAAAGGCTTGCGCCTTTACGCCCGCTATACTGCTCTGGATGTATTTCACGGCACCGCCGACGCTCTTGAAGCCGAACCCAAGGCTTACCGCCTGGTCATAGGCACTGTAGCCGCCGTTGGCAGTTCCGTCGTCGGCACGGCCTTCCATTTTCGAATTGGACAGCCGCGTCACACCAAGGGCCAGGGCCAGCTTCTTTACAGGCATCCCGAAGCCTATAAAGTCATGGGTGGAATCCATCAGCCATTGGCTGTGGCTGAAGGCCGCCTCCGGCCCGGTCATGGCGGCAAGGCCAGCCGGGTTATAGTTCAGCGCGCTAACGCCCAGCGCCGAAGCCACGCCCGCCGAAGCCATGCCGCCAAGCCGCGCGTCCGTATCTATCTTAAGGAACTGCGCGCCCGTCTGCGCGGCGTTGGCCGCGGCGGAAACCAGCAGGAGCAGGGAAAATATTTTCATGCTGTTTTTCATATTTTCCTTTTACCTCACCACCGCGAAGCGGCCTTTAGCTCTCAACTTCTTTCCCGATCTCTCGGCCTCGATGGTGTAATAGTAGACGCCGCTGGCTATGCGGCCTGTCCAGGGGTACTCGTAGGCATAGGTTGAACCCACGGCCTGCGGATTGCCCGCCAGAGTAGTCTCATGCGCAAGTTGCCCCGCCACGGTGAAGACTTTTATCTTCACACTATCTGCAGTGCCTACCTCTATGTGGAAGGTGGGCACTTTTCCGGCCTTGGCCGGGTCCGGGTAGACGTAGACCTCGCCCAGCTTGAACTCCAAGGCGGCAGGCATTGCCACAAGCCGCATCATCGACGGGGTGTAGCCGCCGGGGATGTAGAACTCAAGGTTATTAGAGACCGCCTGACCGCGCATGGCAACCACTGTGTGGGTGCCGTAACTCAGGCCCGAAGGAACCGTTCCCCTTATCTGTGTGTCCGTCCACAGGCTCAAGGCGCACTGTACGCCGCCCATGAGCACCTTGGCTATTGTGGCGTCATAAGGCCCGAAGCCCGTGCCATAGAGGCTAAACACGGTCCCGACCGCGCCGCTTACCGGCGTCATGCTGGATATGACAGGCGCCTCTACGTTTATGTAGGCCGTGGCGCTTTCGGCCAGGCCGCCGTTGAGATACCTCTGCACCTGCACGGGATAATTACCAGCCAGCAGGAACGGCAGTTTGCCCTGTATCTTGGTGTCGGTCCACAGGGTAAGCGGACAGGTGGTCCCGTTGATGAGCACCTTGGTGTAGTTGGCCACGTAGTTGCCGAAGTTGTAGCCCGTTATGGTGAACGGCGCTATGACCGCGGCGGTGGAAGGGCTGACGCTGCCCAAGGTGGGGGTCCCGACGGTGAAACCGAGCGTGCCGCTCCTGGCAATGCCGCCGTTGAGACTGCGCTCGACGTACAGCTCGTGATCCCCGGCGGCGAGGGCGCCGGGAATGGTGCCTTGTATCTTGGCATCGGTCCACAAGGTCAGCGGGGCCGTGGCGCCGCCTATTAGCACCTTGGTGTAGTTGGCCACGTAATTACCGAAGCCGGCGCCCGTTATGGTGAACGGCAGGCCTATCGGGCCCGACGAAGGCGCAAGCGTGTAGGCCACAGGCGTGGTAACGATGAAGGCCAACGGCAGCGACTGCACCTGGCCGCCATTGAGATTCCTCTCCACGATTACCTGGTATTCTCCTACGGTCAGGCTGCCCGGCACGGTGCCCTGTATTTTAGTGTCTGTCCACAGGGTAAGCGGACAGGTGGCGCCGCCTATCAAGACCTTGGTATACCCTGCTGAGTAGTTCCCGAAGCTGCCGCCATAGATCGTGAACGGCATACCTATAGGGCCGGCCACGGGCGTCATGCTAGCCACATTTATACCTACCACCTCGAAGCTAAGCGCGCCGCTCTGCACCGCGCCGCCGTCGGCGGTTCTGCGGTCAACCACCACCGGGTACTGGCCGGGGGCCAGGCTGCCGGGGATGGTCCCTTTTATCTGCGTGTCGGTCCATAGCGTAAGAGGCACGGTGGCCCCGTTAATCAGCACACCCGTGTAGGCCGCCGAGTAATTACCGAAGTTAGCGCCGTTAATGGTGAACGGCAGGCCTATGGGGCCCGACGATGGGACCATGTTATAGGCCGTGGGGGCGCTGACCATAAAGGCCAGCGCCGAAGACTGCGCAATACCACCGTTGAGCTCGCGCTCGACGACGACAGTGTACTCGCCTGAACCTAAGGCTCCGGGAATAGTGCCCTGTATCTTGTCGGCGGTCCACAGCGTTAGGGGCGCGGTAGTGCCGCCTATCAGCACGCGGGTGAATCCCACAACATAGTTGCCAAAGTTGGCGCCATAGATGGTAAACGGCAGGCCTATGGGCCCCGCCACGGGCGTCATGCTGGCTACATCCACCGTGACCACTTCAAAGGTCATGGGCGAGGTCTGCATTATGCCGCCATCCGACGTGCGGCGCTCCACCAGCACCGGGTGTTGGCCGGAGGCCAGGCTACCGGGGATGGTGCCCTGTATCTTGCTGTCGGTCCACAATGTAAGCGGTGCTGTGGTATCCCCTATCAACACGTGGGTATAGACCGAAGAATAATTCCCGAAACCTATCCCCGTGATGGTGAACGGCATACCTATAGGCCCCGACGACGGCGCCAGCCAGTAGGCCTCCATGTCGCGCAGGCTGAAAGCGGCGGTGGAACTACGGACCACGCCCCCGTTAAGGGCGCGCTCCACCAGCAGCTCATAGTCGCCCACCGGCAGAGTGCCGGGGATAGTTCCTTGGATCTTCGTATCGGTCCAGAGGGTGAGGGGCATTGTGGCCCCGCCCAGCAACACCCGCGTAAAGCCCGCCACATAGTTGCCGAAGCTCTCGCCCGTTATAGTGAACGGTACGCCGATGGCTCCGGACGACGGGGAAACTTCCAGCAATACAGGCTGCGTAACAGTGAACGGCGCCGCGGTAGCAAGCACCTCGGCCCCACGCATTACCGCCACAGCATGTTCCCCGGCCGCAAGCGCGCCAGGCACCGTACCTTTTATGGTATCAGTGCTCCAGAGTGTAAGCGGCGCGGTGGCCCCGCCTATCAGTACCGTGGTCAGTCCGGCGGAGTAGGTCCCGAAGCCGGCCCCTGTTATAGTGAACGGCAACCCGATAGGCCCGGAAGAGACCGACAGTACAGCCGTATAGCCCGGCTGGCCGCCCACATTGATGTAGGCCATCGCCACGTCACTGAAGTTGAACGCGTTGTCTACCGCCTGATAATAGATGGTGTGCGTACCTTCGGCCAGCGAGAATGGACTTTCGTAAAGCGTCTCGTCGGAGAACTCCGGGTCGGTAGCATAAACTATCTCTCTGATCCCCGCATAGCCCACGTCCTCGGCGGTTATGGTCACAAGATCGGAGGGGGCAATGTTGATGGCCTCACCGTCGCCCACAACTACGCCGTTGACCGACAACTGCGCCACCGGGGCCGCATAATCTCCCGGCTCGCCCAGTATGGCGAAAACCCGCGCTACGCCAAAAATACGAGCGCGTATCCGGTTATTGTTCTCGTCGGTCTCCTGGTCCTCCATATAAACCCAGCCGTTCTCGTCGTCGTACTCGAAGAGGTAGATAGCCGACGGGTCCAGGTCCTGCGTGTAGACGGTTTCGGTGGAATAAGTGAGGGTTATCTGAGCCGGTAGAGGAAGTTCACCGGAACCGGAAGCCACCGCGTAGAACGTAGTTACGGAAAGTAGCCCGGCGTCCGAGACAGCGGCTAACGCCGTCGCATAAGTTTCCGGCGTCACAGGCGCTATAGTAACGTCTTCGCCGATGGAATCCACACTGGCCAAGCCATCCTCAGACACCACAGAGGCCATCGGTGCGTAGCGAGAGAGGGAAATAGCCGAACCATTGGAGAATGCCACATCCAGCTTGCCGGCATTGGCAAGCGAGATAGATATTGTCCTGCTCAGCCAGCTTGCCCCGATATCGAGGTAGGCTGGCTCCCAGACATAGGCGTTATCTGTGCTGATTTTCACTATGGATTGGTCGTTCGTTTCCGGATTCTCGGCCACGGCCAGGATACTGCCCTCACTGTCCACAACAAAGGAAGAGTAGTTATCAATTTTTACCAGGTTTGGGGCGCTAAAGCCCGAGTCGGTGATACGCCAGAAGACGCCGCTGTTGTATATTGCCACGCCGCCGCGCGGGTCCGCGGCTGTGGGCATATAGACCCCGTCATGGTCGCTATCATAAAGTTCCGTCGCCTGGGAGAACACGGTGGCGGCGGAAAGATCAGCGGTGTAGCGGTACGCCAATAACCTGTCTTCCAGGTCCGACCCGGTCATCCAAAGCGTGCCGGCACCGTCCACCACTATGCTGCCGACGAGCGGCATCCCGGGATTATCCACGTAATTAGTGAGGTTCAAAGAGGTGTCATAAGCGGAAAGCCGGTAGTCCGGCCACACCTCAGAATACACATAAACTCGCCCAAGGGCGCTGTTCACCGCCAGATTCGAGGTGCGGTAACTCTCATAAGAATAAGAACCGTACTCGCCCACAGTGACGCTGGTCCTTCCACCCTCCGGGGTAAATTTATGCAGCTGCCCCATAGCCAGCACATAGGCGTTGCCCGAGGTGTCCGTCTCTAATCCGTCTATTGTAGAGTACCACTCCCAATGATAGCTCCACGCCAGGGCGCCTTCCGCAGTTACTTTAAGAAGATAGCTGCCCTCCCAGGTTTTATTGACCCCGAGATAGCGGCTGCCATCCGGCAGGGTGCGGATAAACTCGACGCTGCCGTAGGATGCCGGCCCGCTGCCTGGCATTGGGATAAGCGCAGGCTCGCCCTCAAGCATGGGCTGAGTCTTGCCGTAGGAATCAGGCGCAGCCCCGGTCACCCAGAAGAATTTACTCTCGGAATTGCCGGCGCGGTCGTAAACCCAGACCGCGTAAGCCCCTACGGAAAGCCCGGAGAACTCCGCCTCCGCCGTCTGGGCTCCGCTGAAAGTGCGGGTAGAGCCAGTCGGCCCGTCCAAGACTATTCTGTCTATCCCGGAGCCATAATCCTCGGCCTGCACCGTTACGGAGGTCTCCGTGGTGGCCGCGGCGGCCATGCCGGGGAGAGACACCCATGGAGCAGTCAGGTCATTGGTGAAGGACAAGGAATTGAGCTGGTTGTCCTCCGCGTCATATGCAGAAATAGTGTAGAGGCCCTCGTACAGCGGAGAGAAAGTTGCGGCGATGCTGTCCCCGATTGAAAACGTCGCCTCCTGCTGTGACGGGCCAGATAAAACAATCCTTGCGGCATTATATGGCCCCGTGACGAAAACTCCCTCCGCGCTGGCAAACCCGTCAGACAGAATTTCTCTGCCGGTATTATCTGTAACGGTGAACACGTTTGAAATTATAAAATTGATTGACTGGTCTACAGCCCCTTCAGCAGAAAATCCATCGCCATCCGTATCCAGCTCCTGATTGGAAAGATCCAATCCGGACGCGGAAACTCTTTTTGCCCGCACAGAGATTCTAGTCTCACCGTCGGGGAAGGTTGACGGGATGGAAACAGTACTGCTCCAAGTATCATTGGTGATAGCAGAAGAGCTCCAACTTACAGCACTACTCGGAATAGAAATCGTTGTGCCATCAGACCCGATAAGATTGACAGAGAAATCCGGGAAAGCCTTGTCCATAGGTTCTGAAAAGCGAAGCGAGGCACGCACAGGACTTCGTGATCCAACAGCACTGGAATAGCTGCCTCCCGAGGGATAATCCGTGACGTTCCCGGGGTTGTACGGATATCCTCCACCTGCATCAAATGAGTAGACGGGGCGCTCATAAATCCCATCCATATCCTGGTCCAGCTCTACCCCTGCTTTCACAATACGTGGGGAATTGTATAGTCGAAGATTCCCGGCACTTGGTGCCGAACTATCAAAAACCAGCCTCGCATCATACACAACCTCTTGCGCATACGGAAATACTGTCGCTATGGATTGGTTTGAATAGGTCCCGCCATCATTGCGAGACCCCGCCATGTCGTTAAAAATGACTTCGCCGATTTCTCTTCCATCAGAGAACCAGTCGATACCAGCACGCCCAAGAATGCCGATAAAGTCCCTAACCTGATGATTTTCGTTCACAAACGCATTGCTCAAAGCTGCGGAATAACAGGCAGCGATAAAAACAATTGCGTGGGGCGAGACTTTCCTCTGAAAAAAAGAAGAGGTAACGTTGAGAACATTATAATCACCGGCCTGGCCGACATATATTTCAGAAGAATCGATGACGCCTGATTCCACATATTCTTCCTTTGCTGTTAGAGCTGCTAAACGGCCGTCATCTCCAGCGGGATATGCCTCAACAGCAATATATCCGCCATAGGTTGAATCTTCTCCACCATGGGTGCTTATAAACAGGATCCCTGCCGGTGTCTGAAGAAAAGCGAGCAATCTCTGAAGAGTCGCAAAAGGCGCAACCCCAACCGCTGGGGCTGCCGTTTGCATAATTATTCCGACTTCTTTATACCCCAGCAGATGGGGCCCCTCATATGAGAAAACATTTTCCCCATTGTCGTTGAACTGAAAATAGAAAGGCGAAAACACCTGAAAGGTTCTGGCCATTGGGATTTCAGGCGGGACTGCTGCAAAGCCCCAAAGCGGAACAGATACAAGCAGACCGACAAAAACATCTCGGAAGGGAAATCTCATTTCTGTTCCCCATTAGTCTTCCACTCTGCATGGTCATAGTTGTCAACTATATCCATTGCGACCTCAAAATTTCCCCACTTGGACAAGCGATTAATCTTTTCCTCTTTCGACAGATTTGCATTCTGCATTATCTCGTTAACCGTATCTTTGCGACCACAACCAGGCGTAATGCCTCCATTGGAATCTATAAGGATACAACCGCTTTTTATGCCTTTTGAAATGTATTCAACAATAGCTTTACCAGTCTCTTCCTTCCTGCTTGGCCAAGGCTTATCCGGAGTTGTGCCTTTAAGATTAAGCATACTTCCCCCGCCAACCTTATAGTCGAGCACCAGCATATCCTTACCCCAGCGAGCATCTTTCACCAAAGTATTCTTCTTTGCAAACGCCAAAATCTCAGCCTGAAGTGTTGTGCGGTCTTTGTAAGAAACCTGGGAGTAGTATATCTTTGAAATCTCCTTCTCAAACTGAATCATTTTTAAGTATCTAGCCTTCTTTTCTTCAGGGATTTCAATTGGCTTCGAATCACGCTGAACAAGAAGCGAAGGCACCACTTGGATTCCGTTTATTAAAACTTTTTCTCCGACATTTTCCACTTTATACGGGGGAAAAAGCGAATGGCCATAAACGACAACGATTCCAGAGGCAATTCCATCCCGCTCCTTTATTGGCGTGATATCAATTTTGCGGTTTCCTTTAATGCGAGACATTTTACGCGCTTTTTCTAGCGGCGCAAGAGAATCCGAACTTGCACGGTGCTCGGATTTCATGTCAACTTCTGACGAATCCATTTTGGCGTATCCGATTTCAGGAAACAGAAACAGCAAACTAACGGAACAAATTTTAAATATCTTCATGGCAATCTCCTTAATGAAGCTCAACACCGGATTCCCGAACTAATTTTCGTAGTTACTTAAAATCTCCCTGGCTGCGTGGCCACGGAAACCGAGGGATTCCAGTTTTTCGGTAACGCCCTTGCGGTCCAGCGTGTTATCCTTCATGACGGCCTCTAGTTTGCCATCGGTCCCGACCGGCATAGCCATTGTCTTGCCGTCCGATCCGAAGAACAGCAGCCTGCCCTCCTCCAGCGCGCGCCTGAAAGCGCGGGCGTGCTTTTCGCCGTCACGTGTTTGTCTTGCGGCACGGGCTGCCTCAGGTCCGGCACCTCTCGCGCAGGCTTTCCCGGAGAACCGCACATCCGACTGCCTGACGCCGCGCTTCCAGTAGACCAGCAGTGTAGTCTCCGGAGGGGTGCCAGTATTGTTCCATCGGGCGTTTATTACCGTGTCAGATGACTGCTTGAACAGGGCCAGTATCTCATCGGCCAGGGCGGAAGCGCTCTTCTTGCCGTTCCCGTCGCAGAACATCTTCTCCGCCTTCACGCGCAGCGCAGAGGCGCTCTCCGTGAGGACGTCGCCCTCGGTGGTTCCGGGGCCGACAGGAACCTCATTGATGAGCACTTTGTTATCCGCCACCCGCACCTGGTACGGCGACTTTACGGGGTGGCCATAGATGATAACGGCCCCACTCCTTATACCGCTCTTCTGCGCCACCGGCTTGATGTCCGTAGGGTCGGGCTTGCCGTCAGTCCTGACGCCTTTTTTAATGTGGCGGGGAAGGTGGACAGTAGAATTATCCGGCCCGGCCGCCAGGCAATTGCCGCAGACAACCACCAAAGAGAGGATCACACCGAGTATTTTCATTGGTTTACTCCTGAGATATGAAATACCGGCACTACGGCTACAGCCGCTGCCGATACCCATTTTATATACAAAAAGCCAAACGCCCCTGAACACGAACTATTACACGCAAATCCTATACAATTGCCAAAGGAGTGTCAATTTAGGCCCCGGCGCATTCCAAACGAGCATATACAGCAAAAACTACGGCCCCTATTCTTTTTTGCCGGTCTGGCGCAGGGCCTCGTAGAGGGCCACGCCGGCGGAGGTGGAAAGGTTGAGCGAGCGCACCCGGTCCGACCACATAGGGATGCGGTAAAGCCGGTCGGCGTACTTCTCGTAGATCTCATCGGGAAAGCCCGCAGTTTCGGCGCCGAAGACCAGGCAGGAATCCTCCCGGTAAGGCGCCTCCCAGTAGGACTTGCCGCCGCGCGTGGAGAAGAAGATGAGCGACGGGTCGGGCGGGAGAGTGGCGAAGAAAGCGTCCCAGTCCTTGTGCACCGAATATTTCAGGAACTGCCAGTAATCCAGCCCCGAGCGGCGTATCTCCTTGTCGCTCAGGTTGAACCCCATCTTCCCCACAAAAGCCAGCTCCGTATTGGTGGCCACGCACGAGCGACCGATGTTTCCGGCATTCCAGGGTATATCGGGATTAAGCAGAACGATTTTCACAACTTAAAATCGGGGGCGAACTGGCGGTGCCAGAGTTCCAGCATCAGGAGCGCCCACAGGCGGTAACCGTGGTCGCGCGCGCCGCGCTGGTGCTCGTCCCACAGGCGGTACAGCTCCTCGCGCTTGAAATAGTTGCGGTCCAGCGCCTTCTGCGACAGGCAGGCGCCCGCCCAGTAGTCCTTCAGCTCGCCTCGGAACCACGGCCCCAGCGGTATACCAAAGCCCATCTTGCCGCGCTTGTAGATGCGGCGCGGCAGCATGTCTTTGAAAGCTTCCTTCAAGATCCACTTGGTGCCGGTAAAGCCGCGCAGCTTCATATTGTCGGGCAGCAGGTGCGCGAACTCCACCACCTTGTGGTCGAGTATCGGCGAGCGCGTCTCCAGCGAATTGGCCATGGACGCTATGTCCATCTTGGTCATGAGACATTCCGGCAGGTAGGAGCGCAGGTCCGTGTACATGATCTTCTCGGTGAGCGAACCCTGCCCCTCGTTGAAGAGCTTGCTTATGTAGCGCTCCGGGTAATTGATGTCGCGGCCCAGCGCGTTCACGAAGGCCGGCGAGAGTAGGCGCTCTTTCTCGTCTGTCTTGAAGTAGGAGACCGTGGAGAGATAGGTCATGGCGAGGTCCCGCTGCGAGACCGCCTGCAGGAATTTGCGCAGCCGCCACACGGTATTGAACGGCGCGGTCTTCTCCGGGAAAGGCTCCATGGCCCCGAGCGCCGCTTTTTTAGCCCAGTCCGGCATGGCCGTGAAATAGCCGGCCACTTTCATGGCCTGGTAGCGGATATAACCGCCGAAATTCTCGTCGCCGCCGTCGCCGTTCAGGGCCACGGTGACCTCTTTGCGCGTCTCGCGCGAAACGAAATAGGAAGGCAGGGCGCTGGAGTCGGCGTAGGGCTCGGAATAATGCCAGGCCAGCTTCTCCAGCACCGAGGCCATATTGGCCTCCACCAGGAATTCGGTGTGCTTGGTGCCGTACATCTCGGCCACCTGCCGGGCGTAACCGAGTTCGGAGAATTCGGCTTCTTTGAAACCTATGGAAAAAGTTTTAACCGGCTCCGCCGAGGCCTTGGCCATAAGGGCCACTATCACGGAAGAATCTATGCCGCCGGAGAGGAAAGCGCCGAGCGGCACTTCCGAGATAAGGCGTATCTTCACGGCTTCAGCCAGTTCCGCGCGCAGGCGCTCTTTGAGCTCTTCCACCGGTGTGCCGTCCAGCTTGCGTTCGCCCAGCGGCAGGTTCCAGTATTTTTTAGTCTCTAATTTCCCGTCTTCGAACACCAGCGTGCTCGCGGGCTCCAGCTTGCGCGCGGCCTTGAACACGCTCATGGGGCTGGGGATATACTGCAAGGTCAGGTAGGTATCTACGGCCTTCAGGTCAATGTCGCGCGGCAGGCCGGGCACGGCCAGCAGGGCGCGCAACTCCGAGGCGAAAGCGATGAAAGAAGGCGTGACCGCGTAATACAACGGCTTCTTGCCCATGCGGTCGCGGGCGAGCGTCAGGCGTTTTTTGCGCTTGTCCCAGATGGCCACGGCGAACATGCCGCGCAGCTCTTTGGGGAAGTCCTCGCCTTTCTCCTCGTAGAGATGGAGGATGACCTCGGTGTCGCTCTTGGTCTTGAACTTGTGGCCGCGGGCGAGCAGCCCCTGGCGCAGTTCCTGGAAATTGTAGATCTCTCCGTTAAAAACGATGTACAGCGAGTCGTCCTCGTTGGAGATAGGCTGGTGGCCGGTGGAAATGTCTATGATGGACAGGCGGCGCATGGCCAGCCCGACGTTCTCGTGCGTGAAATAGCCCTCGTCGTCCGGGCCGCGGTGGACTATGAGGTCGTTCATGGCCTTCAGGGCCTCCCGCGTAACGGGCAGCCCCGAGCCGTAATTATAGATGCCTACTATGCCGCACATATCAGCCTTCCCCGTACATGGCCAGCAGCTCGTCGGCCACGCGCGCCATGGAATATTTCTCCACCACGGTCTTGCGCGCCTGCTCGCCCAGCTTGAGCGGCAGCGTCCTGTCCCCTATGAAGCCGCGCACGCAAGCCTTGAGCTCCACCCGGTTGAGCGGGTCGAACAGGCAGCCGCTCACTCCGGGCGTTATGGCCTCCCTGGCGCCGCCTACGCGGCTGGCCATTATGGCCACGCCGCAGGCCATGGCCTCCAGCATGGAATTGGACAGCCCCTCGGAAATGGACGGAAGAATGAAGACGTCGGCCGCGCGGTACCAGGGCAGCAGGTCGTCCTCGGGGCCGGTCAGCCGGACGGTGCCAGCCAGGTCCAGGTCGGCCACGGCCTTGCGCAGGGCCGCTTCTTCCGGCCCGCCGCCCACTATCACCAGGCGGATGTGGGGCCGCTCGCGCTCTTCGGCGAAGATCTCGGCCCAGGCCTCCACGAATTCCTTCACGCGTTTCTCGGGCGAGAGCCGCCCCACGAACAGGAAAGTGGTGAGGTTCTCGAGGCCGACCGCGGCTTTGGCGGCTATCTTCTCGTGGTAGAGCGGCGGGGTATAGCGGCCGGTGTCCACGCCGTTGCGGAACTGGCGCAGCTTAAGCCCTGCGTAGCGCGGGGTTTCCCGCAGCCAGCTGTAAACCTCGGCGTTCATCACCAGCAGTTCGGGCGCGGCCAGTTTGAAGAAAGCGAGCTTCAGCCGCCCGGCAAAAGTCTTTTCGGACAGGGAGATCTCATCCACGCCTTTGCCGCCGCCCAGTTTCACCACCACGCGCCGCCCCGTGAGCCTGCCGGCCAGCACCGCCGCCACGGCGGGCGAGGAGGCCAGGTGCACGTGCACCGCGTCGTAAGCCTCCTTGTTGGCCAGCAGCCAAAAGAAACTCTTGAGCATGAATACCGCGGAATTAAAAGAGCCGGAACCCGGGCAGGCCAGCCGTTTTATGAACACGCCGTCCACGGTCTCTTCGGAGGGCAGGCCGGGGCGCAGGCGCGTGAGGGCCGTAACCTTAACGCCGCGCTTAACGAGGGCCTTGGAAATTTCCAGCGCCTGCTTCTCCGCCCCGCCTATGACGGGGTGGAAGGTCTGGCTGAGCATCAGCACGGAAGTTATCTTCACGCTGGTTCCTTCCCGCCGCCCGAAAAATCGCTCCACACCTTCCCCAGGGACTGCCCCATCTGGTAGACGAAGACCACGCCGATGAGGGTGATGAGGATATAGCCGGCCACGTGGCAGTAGGAGGCGAAAGCGAAGCCCACGTCCTTGGGCACGCCCCAGGCGGCCATGACGCGGCTGAGGGTGAATTCGAAATTGCCGAAGTAGCCTGGCATGCCGGGCACCGAGGCCGCCACCGCCCCGCTGAACACCAGCGCCACGCAGCGGGCGAAGTTAAGAGTGCCCTCCAGGCCGAAGGCGATGGCCATCCAGTAGTAGTTCAGGGCGTCCAGCAGCCACTGGGCCGCGGCGAACAGGAAGATGAGCAGGCCGCTCTTAAAGGAGTGGAAACCGCGCACGCCCATGGCCACCCGCTCGAAAACGGAGCGCAGCCGCGGGAACCGGGCGAAGAAGCCGGAGAACCAGTGGTGGGAGATGATCTCGTCGGAGAAGACCAGCGCCAGCAGGCCGGCTATCAGCCCGCCGAACAGCACCCACAGCAGCTTGTTGTAGTGCATGAAGCCGCCGGTGATATTGCCGGTGTAGGCGGCCGCGGCGAACAGCAGGAACAGCACCAGCACGTCCAGCGCCCGTTCCACCAAAATGGTGGCGAAGACGGTGAGCATGGGGATGCCGAAGAGCTTGGCGCCGAAAGTGCCGCGCGCGATCTCGCCCAGGCGCATGGGCAGGATATTGCTCAGCGCCAGCCCCGCGGCCTGCAGGCGGAAGGCGTCCCAGAGGCGCACCGGGCCCGAAGGCAGCAGCAGCAGGCGCCAGCGCAGGGCGCGCATGAGCAGCTCCACCAGCGCCGTCAGGGCGAACGGCACCAGGAACAGCGGGTTCACGTGGGAATAGATCTCCAGCAGGGTCTTAAAGTCCAGGTTCCGGAAGGCGAGGTACAGCAGTACCGCGCCTACCAGGAAACCCGTGATGATGGAGATCTTGGCTTTCACAGGTTTTTATGCCGCCCCTATGCTCTTGAGGAAAGCGTCCTCGCCGGCGGGCCGGCCAAGGAACTTGGCCACCTGCGCGGCCTCGTCGTAGCTGCGGCCCGGCGCCAGGATAAGGTCCCGGTATTTTTTCCCGGTCTCGGGGTTCATCACGCCCGACGCCTCGAAGGCGCCGAACAGGTCCTGCGCTATCACCTCGCTCCAGAGATAGCTGTAGTAGCCGGCCTCGTAGCCGCCCATGAGGTGGCCGAAGCTGGCCTGCGGGTGGGTGCCGGGGCTCATGGGAATGAGCGAGATCTTCTTCATGAGCTTCTCGTACACCTTGGTGGTGTCCACCTTGCCCTTGGCGGTGTGGTACTTCATGTCCAGCACGCTGAAGAAGATCTGGCGCAGGTAGCCCATGCCGGAGTCCATGTTCTTGGCGTCTATGAGCTTCTTGATGAGCTTCTCGGGCAGCTTCTCCGACGGGTTCCTGTAGTGACCGGAGATGCGGCGCAGCACTTCGGGCGAGTAGGCCCAGTTCTCGAGCATCTTGGAGGGCACCTCCACGAAGTCGCGCGACACGCTGGTGCCGGAGAATTTACCGTACTTGGCCCGGGTGAAGATATTGTGCGTGACGTGGCCGAACTCATGGAACAGCGTCACCACCTCGTCGAACTTGAGCAGCGGCGGAACGTCGCCCGAAGGCGGCGAGAAGTTGGAAATGATGGCGGCGGCCGGCAGTTCGTAGGAGCCGTCGGCCAGCTCGCGGCCGTGGCGCACCCCGAAGCAGGCGGCGTGCTTATACTTGCCGTCGCGCGGGAACAGGTCCAGGTAGAAGTAGGCGGCCACGGAGCCGTCGGCGTTCTTCACCTCGTAGGCGCGGGCGTCCTTGTGCCACACGGGCAGCTGCGCCGGCACGAACGAGGCCGCGAACACTTCGCCGAACACCTCGAACATGCCCTTGAGCACGGTCTCTAGCGGGAAGTATTCCTTGATCTTCTCGTGGTCGATGGAATACTTGGTCTTCTTGAGCAGGTTGTTGTAGTAGCCGGTCTCCCAGGCGTCCAGGGTCTTGCCGCCGTTGCCCTTGAGCTTCAGCCGGGCGCGCAGTTCCTTGCGGCCTTTGCGCTTGAGCTTGGCCTGGGTGCGGTCCATGAACTCGAAGACGGTCTCGCTGGTCTTGGCCATACGGTCGGCCAGCACGTAGTCGGCGAAGGTGGGGTAGCCCAGGAGCTTGGCGATCTTGCGGCGCAGGGCTATGGCGTCTTCCATGAGCTTGATGTTGGCGCCGGCGCAGCGGTTGTTGAAAAGCAGTTCCAGCCGGCGGCGGGCGTCGGCGTTCTCGGCGTTCTGCATGAACGGCACATAGTCCGGGTAATTCAGCGTGACCAGGCGGTTGCCGTTGTCGGTCTTCTTGAGGCGGCCAGTGAAATCCTCGGGCAGGCCTTTCAGCTCGGCCTCGGTAACCTCAAGGGTGTCGTTCACTTCGCGCAGGTTCTTGGAGAACTGCAGCTCTATGCCAATGAGCTCCTTCATGAGCTTCTTGATCTTGTTCTTCTTGCGCGGCTCCAGGCCCAGGCCGTTGCGCTTGAAGTCCAGCAGGGTCTTTTCCAGAAGGCGGCCTTCCACCTCGCCCAGCTTCTCCCCCTTGGCGGCGTATTCGTTGAGGGCGTTGAAGAGGTCCTCGCGGGTCATGAGGTCCACGGAGTACTGGCTGATCTTGAGCTCCAGCTCCTGGCCGGCCTTGCGCAGGTCGGCATTGTCGGACACGTAGGCGAGCATGATGGGCACCTGCACGGCTTCGCCGAAATCGCTGGTGGCGGTTTCGAAGGCGAGCATGGTGTTCTTGAAAGTGCGCTGGGCGGCCGGGATGGCCACCACTTCTTTGAGCCTGGCCTCCAGGTCCTCGATGGCGGTTTCGGACAGGCTCTTCACCTGCTCGGGGGTATATGAAAAATCGGGCGCTTTAGACATAGAGCCTCCTGCGAAAGCTGAATGATTTCTTTATTATAGCAAGTTGAAGGACGGGGACCTTACCGGCCGGCAAGCGGGAGGGTGAAGTAGAACGTGGCGCCGCGCCCGGGCTCGCTCTCGGCCCAGATACGGCCGCGGTGCAGGGAAACCAGCTCTTTTACTATGGCCAGCCCCAGCCCCACGCCCTCGCGGGGTTCCCCGGTATCCACCTGCACGAACTTTTCGAAGATCTTATTGAGGTCCTCTTTGGCTATGCCCTTGCCGGTGTCGCGCACACCTATTATCACGCCGGGCTCCGGGTCGGCCACGCGTGAGGAGGCTATGAGCACCGTCCCGCCGGCCGGCGTGGATTTGATGGCGTTGGAGACCAGGTTGGTGAGCACCTGCACCACCCGCTTGGCGTCGGCCAGCACGGTCTCGTCCGGGACCGGGACCCGCACGGTGAGGCGGAGCCCCTTGGTTTTGGCCCAGGGCAGCAGGCCCTCCACGGCCTCGTTGAGCATGGAACTGAGCAGGACCGGCTCCGGATTGACGGTCAGCCGGCCCGACTGCAGCTTGGAAAAATCCAGGATACTGCGTATCATTTCGCTGAGGCGGCGGCTGTTGCGCATGCTGATGGTCAGGAACTTGTTCTCGTCGGAGTCCAGCTTGCCGGCGGCCGTGTCGGTGAGCATCTCCAGAGCGGAACTTATGGAGGACAGCGGCGACTGCAGCTCGTGCGTGATCTTGGAGAGGAACTCCTCCTGCAGGCGCTGGGCCTCCTTGAACTTGGCCACGTCGGGCAGGGTGGCGTAAGCGCCCACCACGCGGCCTTCGTCGTCCTCCAGCAGGGCCATGGAGCGGCGCAGGGCGCGGCCCACCTGCTCGTCCCCCGCCACGCTAACCCGCCCGGAGACGGGCCCGCCGCCGGACAGGTCCATGTCCCCGGAAATGGTCAGGATATGCTCGCCGGGGTTGAGGTGCTCGCTCACGTGGGTACCGGCCACCTCGGCCAGGCGCTTGCCCGAGATCTCCTCGGCCGCGGGGTTCATCATCAGGATGCGGCCTTCCTTGTCCACTATGACCTTGCCTTCGGCCACCTTGGACAGGACCTTTTCCGTGCGGGTGCGGGTATTGATGATACGTTCGTTCTCTTCGGCCAGTTCCTTGGTGGCCTCCGCCACCTGCTGGTCCAGGCTTTCCTTTATCATCTTTAAAGCGTCCTCGTAAACGCGCACTCTCTCCTTGGGGTTCTTTACCGCGGACTCCACGAGTTTAGTCAAAAGCGCGCCCAGGTTCACGCCGGCGGTAGAGTCCCCCCCGGCGCCCCCTGCCCCGGGTTCCGGTTCCGGAACCGGCGCAGGCGGCGGAGCGCGTTTTACCGGCGCCGGAGCCGCTTTGGGAACAGTACGGGCCCCGGGCGCCGCCGGCCGGCCCGGCATTCCAGGGGCAGGAATGACGGCCGGCCGGGGCGCTGCTGCTGCAACGGGCTTCGCCGCCCTGGCTGGTGCTCGTTCGGTCTCTTTTACGTAGCTGTCGGTCTCCGGGGTTATGGCCGTTACGCTGCGTTGCGCCAGGAATTCCCGGAAGTAGCCTTCCGGCTGGTTCTTTACCTGGGTGCCCAGGTATTCGCAGAGCGCCCCTATTTCGAACGAACGCGTGCCGTCGAGAAAATTCACGCCGCGCAGGCCGTGCGCCTTGAACATGGCCGCCAGGTTCTGCGCCTCCTGCGTGACGGCCGGCACGGGGACCCCGTTGAAGAGCCAGGAGTCTCCGGTGAAGGACAGCGAGAGGGAGGCGGCCTGCCTGGCCGCCAGCACCTGTTCCAGCAGCCCGAAGGCCCTGGTCACGGACTCTATCACCACCGGATGCTTGAGGGTATAAAGAGCCGCGCTCCTGGCGGATTTGGAAAGGGCCGCCGCGAATTCGGAACAAAGTTCGGGGTAGGAAGGGGCGTAGGTCCCGCGCCCCCAGATCTGGGAGTTCAGGAAGTCGTCCATTTTTTCCGGCGTCATTCTTTCCATAACGCTACCCCATCATTATCTTCAGCGCTTCCTGCATGGAGGTGCCGCCCTGCGCCACGGCGGTAAGGGCCGCCTCGCGCAGCGTGGTCATGCCTTCCTTGATGGCCAGCGCGCTCAACTGGTCCGCGTTGGAATTGGAGGTGATGAGCTGGCGCATCTCCGAGCTCTGCACCGGCATCACTTCGAAAAGCGGCATGCGGCCAGTATAGCCGCTGTTGTGGCAGTGCTGGCAGCCGGCCGAATGATAGACCGTCTTGAGCTTTATTATCTCCTCGTCGGTCAGGAACTTGCGGTCTTCGGGCGACAGGGCCACCGGCGTGCGGCAGTACGGGCACAGGGTGCGCACCAGACGCTGGGCTATGACCATCTTCACGCTGGCGGCCACCATGTACGGCGCCACGCCCATATGGGTGAGGCGCACTACCGTGCCGGGGGCGCTGTTGGTATGCAGCGTGGAGAAGACCAGGTGGCCGGTGATGGAGGCCTTTATGGCTATCTCCGCCGTCTCCAGGTCGCGGATCTCGCCTACCAGCATGATGTCCGGGTCCTGGCGCAGGAAAGCGCGCAGGGTGGATTCGAAAGTAAGGCCCACGGCGGGACGGATCTTCACCTGGTTGACGTTGGGCACCTCGTACTCCACAGGGTCCTCGGCCGTCATTATGTTCACGTCCGGCTTGTTGAGCACGTTGATCATGGTATAAAGCGTGGTGGTCTTGCCGCTGCCTGTGGGGCCGGTCACCAGTATGAGCCCGTGCGGGCTTTTCAGCACGCCGTCCACGTTCTTGAGCTCGCGGGGGGTCAGTTTAAGGGAGGTCAGGTCGGAGTTCAGCTTGCTCTGGCCCAGCACGCGCATCACTATCTTCTCGCCTTTTATGCAGGGCAGGGTGCTCACGCGGAACTCTATCTTCTGGCCCCTTATCTGCACGCGGAACTGGCCGTCCTGCGGAATGCGGCGCTCCGTTATCACCAGGCTGCTCATGATCTTTATCCGGGCGGTAAGGCGAGGATGTATCGAAATGGGCAGGGTGGTAAGGTTGCGCAGCACGCCGTCCACGCGCACGCGCACCACCACGCGGCTCTCGTTGGGCTCCATGTGGATGTCGGAAGCGCGCAATTCCACGGCGCGCATGAGGATCTTGTTGACCATCTGGATTAGCGGGGAGTCCATCTTGATGTTCTCCAGCCCGGCCGCTTCCTGTGCCTCCTCTTTTTTCTCGGCGGCGCTGTCTATCAGCTCCAGGTCGCTGGTGTCCTCGTTAAAAACCTCCTCTATCTCCGGCACCTGCTCCTCGGGCGGAGCGGCGGGCGGCAGGGCGGCCTCCTGCGGCAGTTCTATGGGCTCCTGCGCAACGGGAGCCGGCTCTTCCGGCACGACCGGCGCCGTCTGCAGGGCCACCCCGCCCGGCTCCGGCTCGGGCGCCAGGGCGCCGCCGGCCGCGGGGTCGCCCCCAAAACGCTCTATTTCTATGACCTGCGGAACGCTCTCCCCGGGGTCCGCCGGCCGGGGCGCTGGCCTGGCCGGCGCGGGGGCCGGCGCAGGGGCGCGGGTCCCGCCAAAAGCCTTGGAGACGCTCTCGAGCAGTTTCGCGTTGGAGACCGGCTTCTCCAGGAAATCCGAGATGTCCATGTTGAGGGTCTTAAGATGCTGGCGGTTGGAGGCGCCGGTGAACATTATTATGCGCAGTTTGCGGGTATCGTAGTTGCTGCGCAGTTCCTGTATCAACTCATACCCGTTCATCTTGGGCATGTTGAAATCCACCAGGACCAGGTCCGGGATCTGTTTGTTTATAACCTCCAGGGCCTCGGCCCCGTTGGACGCCTCCATGATGCTGTAGTGATTTACCGACAGCAGGTGCTTTACCAGGTCCCTGTAGTCTTTATTGTCGTCCACCACCAGCACGGTGCGGTTCTCCGGCCGGGCGGAAGGCGGGACCTTGCCCAGCGGGGAATGAGCGCCCTTGAACTCCCTGAACATCGCGTCAAGGTTCTCTTTGAAATTTACCGTCGCCTGCTTTTCCATAGCGCATCACCGCCCCTCTGAAACGCCAGCCCCTTGGAAGTTAGTTCCTGCGACCGTCACGCTGACGACTCACTGCCTACGCCAATAGTATAGCCCCCGGAAGGACCGGCTACCATTGGCGGATTCCGCTTTTTATTGACTTTTTTCCACTATCGGGACGGCGGCTCAGGCGCGCTTTTTAAGGCGCGGGGCGGGGCAATGCCCAGCCTCCCGGAAGGAGGAAGGCACACAGCCGGCTATCTTTTTGAACTGCCTGATGAAGGATTCGGTATTGGCATAACCCAGCCGCGAGGAGATCTGTTTTATGGTGCTGGCCCCGGACCTGAGTATCGCCTGCGCCTGCTCTACCTTGACCTTCAGCCGGTACTCGGTGAAGCCCAGCCCGGTCCGCTCCCTGAAAGCCCGGCTCAGGTATTTTGGGGAAAGGTAGACCGCCGCCGCGGCGTCCTTCAGGGAGACCTTCTTGAAGCAATTGGCCTCTATGAAGCCCTTCACGTGGGCCATCTTGGCGTCCAGGTCCCCGTCCGCGGGAGAGCCGCCGGGGCGGCCGGCCAGCTCTTTCTCTATGGCGGCGCGCATTTCCTTGAGGGCGAAGGGCTTTTCCACGTAGCCGGAAGCGCGGCCTTTAAGGGCTTTTATGGCCACGTCCTTGGTGCTGAAACCGGTCATCATGATGACACCGGTATCCGGCGCCAGGGCCTTTATCCGCTCCAGGGCGGCCAGCCCCCCCATGCCGGGCAGCTGCACGTCCAGGAGAATGAGGTCTATTTCATTGGGCCTGGCGAGGACGGCCAGGGCCTCCTCCGCGGTGGACGCGGAGGTTATGTCGTAATCTTCGAACCAGAGCTTGAAGTCGGCGCAAAGGTCCCTGTTATCATCCACAAAAAGTATCTTTTTCCTCATTAGGCCGCCTTCCGGTATCTTACAATGCTTACGCCTCCACCGCAATAGGGAAAGCCCCACTTCCCCCGCCCCAAGGACCCAGTGGGGCCTAGGCCCTAATAGGCCCTGCGGTTGGGCCCTATGCCTCTAACGAAAAGGCGGATTAAACACTAAACTATAAGTATGAAAACCAATAACCTTAAGTTCCTTACCGCTGCACTCTCCCTGATGGCGTTCGGCTCCCAGGCCTTCGCCCAGGACTTCAACCTCAATTCCATAAGCGCCGCCGACATCAAGGCGATGCAGGCCGACAAGGGCATTTTCGATTTCATCAAGCCCGACAAGCCGCAGCCCATGGGCCAGAAAGAGTGGACCATCATGGTGTTCATGAACGCCAAGAACGACCTCAGCGACAGCCAGCTGATGGGCCTGGTGGGCAAATGGGCCGAGAAAGATATTAAGGAAATGAAAGAGATCGGCACCACCGACAAGGTCAACATAGTGGTGGAACACGGCGCCAAGGGCAAGGGCTCCAAGCGCATGCTGATCACCAAGAAGAACGGCGTGCTCTCCTCCGGCGAGAAGGTGTACGGCGAGTACCCCGACTCCGACATGGGCGATTATAAGCGCGTCGTCGAGTTCGCCAAGTGGGCCAAGACCACCTTCCCCGCCAAGAAGACCATGCTGGTGCTCTGGAACCACGGCCTGGGCTGGATAGACCCCAAGATGGAGCAGGCGCCCGCCGGCACCGGCACCTCCGCCAAGGGCATCCTCTTCGACGACGAGACCAAGAACTATCTCCGCACCGCGCAGATGAAAGAAATGATGCGCCAGATCGGCTACACCGACATCGTCATGCAGAACGCCTGCCTGCAGCAGATGGCCGAAGTGCTCTACGAGATGAAAGACTACGCCGGCCTGTTCGTGGGCTCGGAAGAGACCATGCTGGCGCAGGGCTTCGATTATACCGGCCTGCTCAACTTCATGAACGCCAACCCCGGCTTCACGCACGACCAGCTGGGAGAATACCTGGTGACCTGGTACAAGGCCTTCTACGCCGCCGGCATGAGCGTGGGCCCCATGACCATGCCCCTGGACGATATGGGCGCCACCCTCTCCCTGGTGCGCCCGGCCGCCCTTAGCGAGCTGCCCGTGTACCTGGACGCCTTCGCCGGCGCCGCCATGCGCAACAACGAGGAAGCCGCCGCCATAGTGGCCATAGAAAAAGTCATCCGCTTCACCAGCCTGGACCCCGCGAACGACAAGAAGAAGCAGATAGCCGCCTACGCCGACCTCGCGGACTTCGCCGCCATCTTCGGCGCCACCGCCCGCTCGCAGGAAACCAAGCAGGCCGCCCAGAACCTGGTCTCCTTCATAAAGACCCGCCTGGTCCTGCGCAACGTGGGCATCAACGGCGACAAGGCCAACGGCTACGACTACACCAAGGTGGGCGGCATCGCCATCAACACCACCATGAAGATCAAGAAAGTTCCCCCGCAGCTCGAGCAGATCTTCGAGACCAAGTACAGCGACCTCGGGCTCTCCAAGGCTTCGCAGTGGGACGAGTTCCTGACCTGGACCGACAACGTCTGGCGCAAGTAATTATCAAGGCTTCGCCTCGATAACGGATAAAGGAACCCGGGGAAAGTCTCCCCGGGTTCCTTATTTACATTTCATGTATAATACCCCTTACAGGGGGAGCTGGCGCCACATTTTTACCCCCAGGATATTATGCTTATAAAAAACCCCGCCCGTATCACCCGGATACTGCTGTTCTCAGCCATCGGTCTTCATATTCTAATGGTGGGCCGGGCCCTGAGCATAATGATGGCCCTGCGTGAAATAAGTTCAAGGGCCGCCGCCGAACACGTCAAGCTCAGCCGGACGCTGGACCTGACCAATGCCGTAAGACAGGCGGAGGAAAGGATACGGGATTGCTCCCTCCGGCCGGACCCTGCCGGCAGGGCCGCCTATTGCCAAGCCCTCACGGAATCAGATAAAGCCGCCGCTGCTGCCGCGGACGCGGATATTTTCTCGCCCGAATTCTCTAAAGCCGACCTGGCCGGCCTGAGAGAAAAGCTAGGGCAGCACCTGAGCTGCTGCGCCGCCACCGGAACCGCGATGGATAAGAAAGCGGCCCTGGAAGAATTTTCGCATTTTTACTCTACAGCTTCTGACCTGAGACGAAAACTCACCGCCCACTCCCGGGTAAAACTGGAGTCCACCGTGAAACTTTCGCGGGACGCGAAAAGAGCCACCATCGGCCTGGTGGTCTCCAGCTCGGCCATCGCCACCTTCATCCTCCTGCTCATGGCGTGGATAGTTTACCGCCTGCGCGCCCTCAACCGCGCGGTGAGTGAACAACGCGACGAGATCCTGGTCCTGAAAAGCGGCATAGAGGAATCCCCGTTGGGCGTAGTATTGACCGACACCGCGGGCGTCATAGAGTACGTGAACCCGGCTTTTACCCTGATGCACGGTTACTCCCCGCAGGAAGCCCTGGGCAAAACGCCCCGGATACTTAAATCCGGGGAAATGCCGGACGAACTTTACCAGAGCATGTGGAAAACGCTGCTCGGCGGACGCTCCTGGAACGGAGAGCTGCGCAACAAGACCAAATCCGGGGACCTTATCTGGATCAGGGCCAGTATTTCCCCCATCCGCGACAGCGAAGGCAGGCTGACCCATTTCATGGCCCTGCACAAAGACATTACGCTTGAAAAACAGCTGATGCTGGACGTGGTCAAAGCCAAACAAGAGGCCGAGCATGCCAACCAGGCGAAGAGCGATTTCCTCGCCTCCATGAGCCACGAGATCCGCACCCCTCTCAACGCCATAGTTGGCATGTCGGAACTTATAGACGAAAGCGCCCTGAACAAGGAACAGGCGCAGTACCTGGGCATCATGCGCAACGCCAGCGACACGCTCCTTTCCCTCATAAACGATATCCTGGACATTTCAAAGATAGAGGCCGGGAAAGTGGAGATAGAGAAAGCTCCTTTCAACCTGGAAGATCTTGTTTCCCAGGTTTCCGACCTCATCGCGGTGCGGGCCGCCAAAAAGAACGTGGAGGTCAACTGCAAACTGGAAGCCGACGTCCCGGTATTCGTAGAAGGCGACGCCACGCGCCTGAAACAGGTGCTGATGAACCTGATGGGCAACGCCGTGAAATTCGTGGAGAAAGGCTGGGTCTCCCTGAACGTGAAGAAGGTGAAGAGCGACGCCGACTGCCTGGAGCTGCTCTTCTCGGTGAAAGATACCGGCATCGGTATCCCGACCGACAAGGCCGGGGCCGTTTTCGAAAAATTCACGCAGGCGGATTCTTCCACTACCCGCAAGTACGGGGGTACCGGGCTGGGGCTGCCCATCTCCAAAATGCTGATAGAGTTAATGGGCGGCAAGATCTGGCTTGAGAGCGAGCCCGGGGTCGGCACGGTCTTCTTCTTCACTGTTTCTCTCTGCCCACAGAAGGACCGCAGCGAAGTTTACCTCCCCAAGGCCGACATAAAAGAACTGAAAGACCGCAGGTTCCTGGTGGTGGACGACAACCTGGTCAACCGCATCATAACCAGGGAAATAACGCAAAGCTGGGGCGCCCGCTGCGAGGGCGCGGCCGACGCTCAGGCCGGCCTGGGGAGGGTCCTGGAGGAGCAGCTGGCCGGCTCGCCTTTCCACGGCGTCTTCGTGGATTTCAACATGCCCGGCATGGACGGCCTGGAATTCTGCCGGCGCCTGATCAACGACCCCGCCATTGATCCCAAACCCGCGCTGGCCGTGATCACCTCGGACACCGTGCGGCTGAAGAAGGAGGAATTCCGCGCCATCGGCGTTAAAACCCACCTGATGAAGCCGGTCAAGAAAAAGGAGCTCCTGGACGCCGCCCTGGAAATGCTGGCCGCGGACAGGCCGGCGGAGGCCGCCGCGCCGCAAAAGCCGGCCGGCTGCTCCAAGGAAGACCTTCCGCCGCTCTCCATACTGATAGCGGATGACGCGGCGGACAACCGCATCCTCATGGCCGCCATGCTGAAGGGTTCGAAGGTCAGGTTGGACCTCGCCGTGGACGGACTGGAGGCGCTGGAAAAATTCAGGACCGGAGCCTACGACGTGGTTTTCATGGACATGCAGATGCCGGGCATGGACGGCTACGAGGCCACGGGGAAGATCCGCGAATTGGAAAAGACGGAAGGCAGGAGCCGGACCCGGGTAGTGGCCCTGACGGCGCTGGCCACCCGGGAAGACGCGGATAAGGCCATAAAGGCCGGCTGTGACGATTACCTCAGCAAGCCTATCCGCAAGAACACCTTTTACACCTACCTGGTGAACTTCGCGGCAAAAAAACAATAGCCAAAAGGACCAAGACTGCCATGAGCGGGAAAATATTAATAGCGGACGACCAGCAGGAAATAGTCAGCGCGCTTTCCATGGTGCTGGCCGGTTACGAACTGGAGGAAGCCAACGACGGGAACGCCGCGCTCTCCCTGGCCGTATCCGAACAGCCTGACCTGGTGCTGCTGGACGTGGACATGCCCGGGATGAGCGGCATAGAGGTGCTCAAGAAACTCATGACCCGGCCGCGACACCCACTGGTGATCATGCTCACGGCCGACGGCTCTCCCGAAACGGTCTCGAAGGTCATGCAAGCCGGAGTGTTCGCCTATATCATAAAGCCTTTCGAAAAAGCGGAAGTCCTGGAGCAGGTGCAGCGGGCTTTTAAATTCATGGAAAGCTCCCGGAGCTAATTTGGGAGAAACAAAAAAACCCCGGGACGGCCCGGGGTTTTTTGTTTGGCGGCTGCGCCTAGCGAAAGTGGTCGCGCATCATGCGCACCAGGCCCTCGGTGGCCTTGCCGGGGATCTCCTCGCCTTCCCAGTTGATGGAGAAGTGGGCGTTCTTCTGCGTGGGCTTCACGTAAGTTTCGTACATGGGCAGCACGGTGGCCAGGATCTGGTGCTTGATGCCCTCTATGTCGCGGCCGCGCTCGCTGATGTCGCGCTGCACGCGGCGCAGCACGGCGGTCACCATGCCGGTGGACACGAAGATCTTGAAGTCGCACTGGTTGGCGAGTTTGGGAAAATGCAGCGCGTAGAGGCCTTCCACCACTATCAGCTGGGTGGGCTTGCAGGGCAGGCACTCCTTCTCGCGGGTATGCTGCTTGAAGTCGTAAACCGGCTGCTGGATGGTCTTGCCGGCTATCAGCTCGTTGAGCTGCTTGGCGGCGAGCGAAGCGTCTATGGCGTCGGGATGGTCGAAGTTGTAGGTCTTTCTTTCCTCGAAAGTCAGGTGGTCGAGCGGCTGGTAGTAATTGTCCAGGGAGAAGAGCTGACCGGTGATGCCGATCTTTTCGCACTGGTGCACGAGCTTGGCGGCGAGGGTGGTCTTGCCGGAGCCGGAACCGCCCGCTATACCTATTATGAACCTGGATTTTTTTGTGTTGTCCATTTTATCAGCGGCCGCGATCCGGCCATGGTTATGATACAAAAAAAGACGGGCCCCGGAACCGCCGCCCGACGTTCAATCCAGCAGACCGGTGGTCCTTATCTCCAGCTGCACCCGGCGGCCCAGCCGCTCCTGTTCGGCGACGAAGGCGTTGAAGAGCTTCAGACAGCCGGGGCGCAGCTTCACGCAGCCGTCGGTGTCGCGCCAGCGGAAATCCGCCGGCTCAAGCCGGCCGGCAGCGGAAGGTTCGGCCAGGCGGGCCGGGTCTTCCCAGCGGTCCGTATGCACGGCGAAACCCGCGCGCCCATAGGGGCCGAAATAATATTTAGGGTTGTGAGCAAGCTGCTTGCCCTGCCTTACGCGGGAGGCTTCGCCCGACGGCTCCGGCCGCCGCTCGAAATAAGAAACGCCCTCTCCCTGCGTGCCTGCCTGCCAGCCTTCGGCCCACATCAGGTCCACGGCCATTACGCCCGTTCCCGCCGGGAACCAATCGCGGAAGGCCGCGGAAAAATATTTTTTCTTCGCCGCCGGGTCGTAGTTCTTTCCTAAAGTGTCCGCCGCGGCCTCGGGGGGCACACCGCGCCCCAGCAGGTCTATTTCATAGGTCTCGGGCGAGATATTGCGCAAGTCGTAAACGCCGGGCACAGTGGCGCCGTTGGTCTGGTCCGGCGGCAGGTAATAGACGGTGGCGCCGCCTATCATGCCGCTGGGCCAGCCGGCCGAGGGAGAGGTGGAGGTGACGCCGCGGCCCAGGGCCTCGCACTGGTAAACCCCGGCCAGCTTTCCCTTTTCCAGCTCGAAATTAATAACTCCCGGGCGGGAGCGGTCGTTAGGCAGCAGCAGCAGGGCGCGCGAGACGGTACCGGAGGAGCTCTTTACCCCGTTGAGCCCGAGGGTTTTCACTTTCGCCCGCAGCTTAGCCGTCAGTTCGGGCTGTGCGGGGCGGTCATACGGGATATTCGCCGGGACAAGCGTTTCCGGTTTCACTGCGCGGTCCTTGGCGAAAACCGGCGCGGCGCAGACAACAAGAACGAGCAGGAGAGAGAGCTTTTTCATATCAGAACAAAAACAGCATGCCTCCCAGGAAGACCGCGAACGAAGCCAGCAGGTATTTGGACGGCGCCTTGCGCTCTATGACGCATTCGAAAGCCGAAGAGAAGATGGTGCCGGTAATGGCGATGCCCGACACCGTGGCGAGCGCGCCGGAATAACGGATGGCGGTTAGGTAGAACATCAGCGACAGGTACGTGCCGGCCACCGAGCCCAGCGTTATCCACATGAGGTTGCGCGGGCCGAGTTCGCGCAGCTTGGCCAGGAAATGGAACGGCTTCACCCGGGACGCCAGCGCGAACATCAGCAGGGCCCCGAGGGCCCGGTACAGGTTGCCTTCAGTGGTGCCTATGCCGGAGGAATTGTTGAAGGCGTAGCGCGTCACCAGCACGCCCAGGCCGTCCAGGGTTACGCCGGCCAGCGCGAAGACCATGGCCCTGATATTCCAGTGGCCGTGCTTGCGGAAGGATTCCAGCGAAAAGATGAACAGGCAGACTATGAAGAACAGGATGGCTATCAGGCTGCGCGCGTCCACCGCCTGGCCGAAGGCGAAATAGCTTATTACGCCTATTATGAGCGGCTGGAAACCGAAGATGAGCAGCGTGCGGCCGGGGCCCATCAGCGAGAAAGCCTCTATCAGGAAGACGTCGGCGAGGCCCAGGCCGATGGCGCCGGAGAAGAGGAAGAGGCCCGCGCAGGCCGGCGTTATGGCGTGGAACCCACCCTGCAGCAGCACCGTCACCGCGAACAGCGCCGTTGCCACCAGGCCCTTGAAGCAGTTCACCCACAGGCTGGAGACGCGGCGGGCGTAATGCGTGAAGAACTGCACGCCGATGGCGAAGCTCAGGTTGGCCGCGACCGCGTAAATATAGACTTTTTCCATAGTTGCACGCACGGAGAAGCGAAGGAACCGCGTCTGCAAAAACCGGGCCGGGGCCTGGCGGCTATTTAGACGCCAGCACGAAGGAGAGCAGGAAGGCCGCGCTGACCACGTACATGAGCGGGTGGATATCGGCGAACTTTCGCCGCGCCAGCTTGATGGCCGTATAGGTGATGAAGCCGAAGCCTATGCCGTAGCTGATATTGTAGGTGAGCGGGATGCCTATCATGGTAAGGAAGGCCGGCAGGGCCTCGTCGAATTTATCCCAGTCTATTTCCCGCACCGTTTTCATGAGCAGCGAACCCACTATTATCAGCGCGCCCGCCGTGATGGGATACACGAAATAATCCCCGCAGCCGGGCGGTATCACGTCGGCCGGCGGCGTGAAGCCGCTGTTGACCAGCAGGCAGTAATGCTTGGAATTGGGCAGGCGGTAGCCGCCGCCCACCATCTGGATGACCGGCGAGAAGAAGGCGCACAGCCCGAACAACAGGCCGGTGATAATTGCGGAAAGTCCGGTGCGGCCGCCCTCGGCCACGCCGGCCGCGGATTCTATGTAGGTGGTGATGGAACTGGCGCCGAACAGGCCGCCGGCGGCCGCGGCGCCCGAGTCCACCAGCAGGATTCGCTTGATGTCGCGCACGGTGCCGTCCTTATTTACGAAGCCGGCCTGTTCGCCCACGGCCACTACGGTGCCCATGGTGTCGAAGAAGTCAGTGAGCATGATGGCGAAGATGGTGAAGCCCAGGGCCGGCGTGAGCGCGTGCAGCAGCGCTATTTTGCCGTTTACCTGCTGGAAAGGCGCCCAGAAGGTGGAGAAATCGGGAGCTGCGAAGGCGGCCTGCGGGACGCTCGTCACGCCGAACAGCAGGGCGGCCGCGGTGGCGGCCAATATGCCCCACAAGATGTCGCCCTTCACCTTCGCGGCCATGAAGAAGGCCGCGACAAAAAAGCCGATGAGCGTAACCCAGACATAAGGCTGGGAGAAATCGCCGAGCGAGACCAGCGTGATGGGCGCCGGGCGGATGACGCCGCCCTCGTTGAGGCCGATAACGGTGATGAACAGGCCTATCCCCACGCCTATGGCGCGCTTGAGGTTGAGCGGGATGGAATTCATCACGGCCTCGCGAAAACCCGTGACCACCAGGGCCAGGATGAGCAGGCCTTCCACGAAGATGACGCTCATGCCCACCTGCCAGGGCACGTTGGCCTGCTGGAAGCCTATGACGGAGAAGGTGAGCACGGCGTTGATGCCCATGCCGCTGGCGAGCGCGAGCGGCCGGTTGGCCATCACGCCCATGAGCACGCTCATCACGGCCGCGCCCAGCGCGGTGGCGGTGACGGCGCCCGCGAAAGGCACGCCGGCCGCGGACAGGATGCCCGGGTTGACGAAGATGATATAGGCCATGGTCAGGAACGTGGCCGTTCCCGACAGGACCTCGGTCCTTAAATTGGTCCCGCGCTCCGCGAATTTAAAAAAACCGGTCATCTTCCGCCCCGTTATTTTATGATCTTCCGGAAACTTGCGGCCTCTATGGGCCGGGGCTCGGAATCCCCTTCGGTCCGGACGGCCAGGCGCAGCTCTTTGGCCTGCACCGCGGCGAGCGCCGCGTACTGCGCCTGCACGGGTGAAAGAATGAGGCGCACCAGACCCTGCCCGGAGGCGTCGGCTTTACCCACGTACATGACGGGCGCGGCCTGGATGATGGTGGCGGTTATAAGTTCTTTGGCGCCGGCGGCGGCGGTGTTCTCATAGGTGACCATCAGGTCCACCCGGTCGCCGCGCTTCACGCCTTCCAGCTGCCAGGCCGGGAAGGACATGGGCACCAGGCGGCTGCCTGCCTGGGGCCGGGGGGCCGCGAAATAGTCGGCGGAGAAGACGCCGTTTTCCGACCGCCTGGCTGGGGCGTCGGTGAACAGGGCCGCCAGGGCTTCCTCCTGGTTGCGCAGCACGGCCGCGGCTTTTTCATAGAAGGTCACCGGGCTGCCCACGTCGTAAGTTTTTTCCAGCGCGTCCAGCTCGGCCAGCGCCTTGGCGAAGCTGGCGAAAACCGCGTCCCCGCGCCCGCCGAAAGAGCCGGCCAGCCGCTCGCGCCTCAGCGCCGCCAGCGCCTTGTCCAGGCGCGTCAGAGCGGCGGTGCAGGCCGGGTATACGAATTTGTGGGGCAGGCCCAGGCCGCCGGTTTTGGCCGGGCGCGTTTTGCGCACCAGCTCGGAGAACTCGTCGAGGGCCGCGAGCGGCTCCCGCCAGAGGCGGGCCTCGTTCCAGGTCTCCTTGTTGAACTGCACCTCGCGCGCGGTCATGGAGGAAACCTCCCCCGCCAGCCAGGCAGGGGCGGTGATGATCTCCCTGCCCCTGGCGCAGCGGAACTTGTACACGGCGGGGACGCCGCCCTTAAGGTATTCGAAGAACAGCTCGCCTTTCCGGGAGTAGCAGTCTATCTCCTCGAGCAGGGCCTCGGTGCGGTTCTGCGCGGCCTTGGCTTCGGCGGCCTCTTCGTCGGCCGCCCTCAGCGGGGCGGCCAGGCAGGCGAGCGCCGCCAGCAGCAGGGTCAGTTTGGATATTTTCATTTTTTATTCCTCGCGGCCACGGCTTTGGCGACGTGGACCGGCACCAGTTTGGAAACGTCCCCCTTGAAGTGGGCGATGTCGCGTACCACGCTGGAGGAGAGGTAAGAGTAGCGCACCCGCGGCATGAAGAACACCGTCTCGATGTGCCGGTAGAGCGTGCGGTTGATGGCGGCCATCTGGAACTCGTACTCCAGGTCGGAGATGGCGCGCAGGCCGCGGATCACCACGTCGGTCTTCTTCTTTTTCACGTAGTCCGTAAGCAGGCCCTCGAAGCAGTCCACGCTGACGTTCTTGCGGCCTTTCAGCGCCCGCCGCAGCATGGCCACGCGCTCTTCCACGGTAAACATATGTTTCTTGCCGCTGTGGACGAACACGGAGACTATGACGTGGTCGAATATCTTTGAAGCGCGCTCGATAATGTCGAGGTGGCCGAAGGTGACCGGGTCGAAGCTCCCGGGGTAAACCGCTATGCGTTTTTTCATTATTTTCTCCCGGGATTATTATACAAAAGGGCACGCGGCTTTAACCGGGCAGGACTGAAGTGGTATCATTAAAGCGTGAAACCGACGCTCTTACTGCTGTTCCTCTTCTGTTCCCCGCTCGGGGCGCAGGAACTTATCCCTTATAACGCGGGCAAGAAATGGGGCTACGCGGCGCCCGGCGGAAAACTGGTGCTCCAGCCGCGCTACGATTCGGCCGAACCCTTCAGCGAAGGGCTGGCGCTGGTGCGGCAGGGCTCCTCCTACGGCTTCATAGACAAGGCCGGCAAAAAGGTCATCCCTTTCAAATACCAGTCGGCCGGCTCCTTCTCCGAGGGGTGCGCGCCGGCCAAGACCCGCGGCCTCTGGGGCTGCGTGAGCCGCGACGGAAAGGCGCAGGTGCCTTTCGAATACGAGCTGCTGCTGCCTTTCAGGGAGGGCGCCGCGCCCGCCAAAAAGAACGGCCGCTGGGGCCTGCTGCTCAAGGACTCTCGCGAGTTCCGCGGCGGCATCTACGAGGAGATCTACCCGGTCAGCGAAGGCCTCGCCCGCGTGCGGGTGGGCGGCAAATACGGCTACATAGACCCTTCGGGCCGCGAGGCGCTGCCGCCGGTCTACGCCGAGGCCTTTCCTTTCGCCGGCGGCTTCGCCACGGCCAGGCTGGGCGACAAGTACGGCTTCATCAGCCGCGCCACGCTCGGCTTCAAAGAAAAACCCTATTTGGGCATAGGCCCGTACTCCGGCGGCCTGGCGCACGCGCAGAGCCTGGCGGCCGAAGGCCGCTGCGGCTACATAGACGCGGAAGGCCGGGAGAAGGTCCCGTTCGATTTCACCATGTGCGCCTCCTTTGACGAGGGGCTGGCGCCTGTAATGAAGGACTTCAAGGACGGGTGGGGCTACGTAGACGCGGCCGGCAGGGTGGTCATCTACTTCAAGTACGACCAGGTTACCGGCTTCCGCGGCGGCCTGGCCAAAGTCGCGCTGAAAGGCCGCTCCTTCTATATAGACGCCAAGGGTTTCGAGTACAGGAAATAAGGCAAAAAGAAAGGGCCCGCGAGAAACCCACTAAGAGGGGCCGCGGGCCCATCCATATTATAGCAGACCCTATTGACTTGTCAAGGGGGGTCTAATCGCGCGCCATGTGCCGCCAGGTCTGCGTCTGCCAGGCAGGCGCGCCGAACAGCCGCACCTGCTCCTGCGCCGCGTTCATGGCGCCTTCAGTCTCCGCCAGTTCCGGGGCCAGGATGCTGGAGATGGTTATTTCGGAATTATCCTCGCTCAGAGAGCCCCTGAACCTGATCGGGCTGCGCGTGCCCACCCCGGTGCCGGACATGCCGCCCGGTGAACTGCCCCGAAAACTGCGCCCGTTCACCTTGCCGGTACCATAAACGGCCCGGGGAAAGTCCCAGCAGTGCATGGTGATGGTCAGGTCGTCGCCGCGTATTTCGAATTCATAGCGCCAGCAGTCCAGCCCGCCGCCCCAGTTCCCACGATAATCGGCCGTGCCGTGCTTCTTCGACGGCGCCAGTTCCTCGGGCTTGGGCTTGCCGGCCCTGGCCGCCATGTAAAAGCGTTTATCCTCGGCCGCCTCTTCGTAGCGGTGGGCGGCTTCCAGCGCGTTGGAGCGGTTGAAATAGCACTGCGTCCACCAGGGGGCTATCTTTATGGCTTCCTGGTACATGCGGGCCGCCTTGTCAAAATCAGAATCATTTACGGCGTCCAGGTGCACCGCCATGGCCCGGATAAAATGCTTTTTCGCCTCGGTCGGTATCTTGGGCTTGGCCGACATGTTATTGGCGAAGCGTATCAGTTCCTCCCGCAATGGCGGGTTGTCCGGATCCTCGCTTACCCTGGTCAGGAGGGTCAGGAAGCGCTCCTGTTCCTTGACGTAAGCAGGGTCCAGCGCCAGCGCGCGCGGCGCGGCGGAAACCAGCATCAATACGGCCAAAACGAAGCTTTTTCGCATAAAAGAGAAAACCGCGGGCGAGGACGGCGACGCCGTCCCGGTAACTCCACGAAATTGTGTTTAACTTCCCCCTTACCTAGGGTTTATCATTTCGATCCGAAGGGTGTCAATAGAGCCCGCAATTTGCCGGGGACCCCCGGGTAAAGTTATAATGTATATATCAGCAGCCGCAGCAACCCCTATCCCAAGAGGCACACATGCACACCAACGATACCCACGCTACCGAGCACGAAGAAAATTTCGCGGAGATGTTCGAACAGAGCTATAAAGAACCCTCCAGGCTGGAGCCCGGCCACAAAGTAGAAGCCCCCATAGTGAAGCTGACCCCCGAGTGGGCCCTTATCGAAGTGGGCGGCAAAGGCGAAGGCTACGTGGACATCAACGAGCTCAAGGACGCCGAAGGCAATTTAATAGCCCGCGAGGGCGACCGGCTGCGCGCGTATTTCCTGCGCTCCGAGGAAGGCGAGATGCGCTTCACCACCCGCATCGGCTCCGGCCCCGCGGCCCGCGCCCAGATAGAGGACTCCTTCAAGAACCACATCCCCGTGGAAGGCACCATCTCCCGCGAGATCAAGGGCGGTTTCGAAGTTTCCATAGGCGCCGTGCGCGCTTTCTGCCCGTTCTCCCTGATGGGCGCCCGCCGCGACGAGGACAAGGCCGCCTACGTGGGCCGCGCCCTTTGGTTCGAGGTCATAGAATTCACCGGCCGCAACGTGGTGCTGTCCCGCAAGAACATCGTGGAGGCCGAGCGCCGGGAGCGCACCGCCGCGCTGCGCGAAACCCTGCACGAGGGCGACCGCGTCAAGGGCGTGGTCACCTCCCTGCAGAAGTTCGGCGCCTTCGTGGACATCGGCGGCATAGAAGGCCTGCTGCCCGTTTCCGAAATGGCCTGGGGCCGCACCGAAAAAGTCTCCGACCTGCTCAGCGTGGGCCAGCCCGTGGAAGTGCTGCTCAAGCGCCTGGACTGGGACAACGAGCGGATCTCCCTCAGCCTCAAGGACGTGCTGCCCAACCCGTGGGACACCGCCGACCAGAACTGGCCGAACGGCTCCTACCACACCGGCCGCGTCTCCCGCCTGACCACTTTCGGGGCTTTCATCAGCCTCGGCGAGGGCGTGGACGGGCTCATCCATATTTCCCGCCTCGGCAACGGCGAGAAGCGCATCGGCCACCCCGAAGAAGTGCTCAAGGTGGGCCAGGAGATAGAAGTGAAGGTGGAATCCGTGGACACCGCGGCCAGGAAGATCTCCCTGGTGCCGGCCTCCATCAGCCGCGCCGAAGACGAGCACACCGAGACCCTGTCCAAGTACCGCGGCCAGACGGAAACCGGCTCGCAGGCCATGGGCTCCCTGGGCGAGACGCTCAAGAAGGCCCTGGAGAACAAGGGCAAGCTCTGAGCCGCCCGTAAAAAAGGCCCGGCTTCGAAAGAGGCCGGGCTTTTTTATTCCAAAAAGAAAGTGCCCGTGAGAAACCCACTGAAAGGGGCCACGGGCACATCCATAGTATAGCAGGCCTATTTCAGGTGTCAAGACCCAAAAAGGTCCTACTCAAAAATAGGGACAGACACCAATTTCCAAAGCCTGCCTTACCCGCAAGCAAATAGGTGTCTGTCCCTAATTTAAATGCCGAAGTAGACGGCTTTGGGGTTGTGGAAGACTATGGCGGACACGGAGGCCTCGGGGTCCATCATGAAGCCGTCGGTGAGCTTTATGCCGGCGTCGGCCTCGGGCCGCAGCAGGCGGAACAGGTGCTCCTGGTTGGCCAGGTCCGGGCAGACCGGGTAGCCGAAAGAGTACCGCTTCCCCTGGTACTTCCCTTTATGCAGCGGCAGGGCCGGCTGCGCCTCGGCTATCCCCCACTCCTTGCGGATGCGGTAATGCAGCACTTCGGCGAAAGCTTCGGCCAGCATCAGGGCCAGGGCCTGCACCAGGTAAGACCTGACATAATTACCCGCCGCCTTCTCGCGCGCGGCCAGCTCCATAACGCCTTCGCCGCAAGTGACGGCGAGCAGCGCGGCGTAATCCCTGCGCCCCCCGGAAACGGGGGCCGCAAAATCCGCCAGGCACAGCTTGCCCCCCGCGGCCTGCCGCGGGAAGGCGAAGCCGGCCAGCTGGGCTTCGCCGGGGCCGTAAAAGATAAGGTTGTCGCCAGCCGCGTTCACCGGAAAGGTCTGGTAAACGCCGCGGGCTTTGATCAGGCCTTTGGAAATTATCTCGCCCTTTATCGCCGCCAGGAGGACGGCCGTCTCACGGGCTTTCTCCTCCTGGCCTTTCTTGAGCTTCAGGAAGCGCAGGTTGAAGAGCCCCTCGTCGATATTATCGAACAGCTCGGGCAGCGCCTGCTCCACGTAACGCCGCTCCAGGCTTGCCGGTGAAGGAATGGCGTCCGGGCGGAAAAGCTCGCTCATTATTTAGCGGCTCCGAGCTTGAGAGCGTGGTTGAGGCCTTCCATGGCGTCCTTGGCGTAGAACACCGGGCCCCCGTAGGCGGGCGCGATATTGGCCTGGGTGAATTTTTCGGTCAGCGCGGCGCCGCCCACCAGCAGGGTGGCTTTTACGCCGGCGGCGGCGAGCTCCCGCGCGGTTATGGTCATCTGCTCGCAGGAGCGCACCAGCAGGCCGGAGAGGCCGATGAAGTCCGGCCGGGCTTTCACGGCCGCGGCCACTATCTCCTCCGGCGGCACTTTCACTCCGAGGTCCACCACCTCGAAGCCGTTGCTCTCGAAGATGATGGAGACCAGGTTCTTGCCGATGTCGTGCACGTCGCCTTTGACCGTGGCGAGCAGCAGGCGGCCGCGCTTGGGGGCCTTGTTCGCTTTCAGCGAAGGCTCCAGCGCCGTGACGGCGGCCTTGGCGGCCTCTGCGCTCTGCAGCACCTCGGTCACTATCAGGTCGCCGCAGGCGAACTGCTTGCCCACCTCGGCCATGGCGGCCATAACGGGCCCGTTGATGATGGCCAGCGGCGGCTCGGTCTTGAGAAGTTCGGTTACCGCCTCTTCGATGCCGGACCGGGTGCCGTTGAGCACGGAGAGCCGCAGGCGCTCCGAGGGCGGTGCGTCCTGGGCGGCCGGGGCGGCGGGACCTTTCTTGGCGTCGCGGTATTTGGCCGCGAACAGCTGGGCGGCGTCGGGCTTGCGGGCGAAGACCAGGTCTTCGGCGAGCGCCCGCTCGTCCGCCGGGATGGCGGCGTAGCGCTTGAGCTTCTCGATATTCACTATGGCCAGGTCCAGGCCCGCCTTAACCGCATGATGCAGGAACACCGAGTTCAACACTTCGCGGGAGGCGGGCGGGAGCCCGAAGGAAACGTTGCTGACACCCAGGATGGTCTTCACCCCGGGGAATTCCTTCTTGATGGTCTCTATAGCTTTTATGGTCTCGTGGGCCGTTTTGGCGTGCTCGCCGCCTACGGCCACCGGGAACACCAGCGTGTCGAAAATGATATCCTCGGCGCGCAGTCCGCAGTCCCTGGTGAGGAAGGCGTAGGCGCGGCGGGCTATGGCGATCTTGCGCTCCGCGTCCAGCGGCAGGCCGTGGGCCTTGTCCTCGTCTATGCACCCGAAGACCAGCTTGGCGCCGTAGGTCTTCACCAGCTCGGCGGCGGCGCGCGGCTTGTCGTGACCGAACTCGAAGTTCACGGAATTGAGCAGCGCCTTGCCGGGCGAGGTCTTAAGCACCTCCTCCATCACGGCGGTGTCCGTGGTGTCGGTCATGATAGGCAGGCGCACCGCGCGGGCGAGCCGCGGGGCGAAAAGCTTAACATCGGCCAGCTCCGCACGCTCCGGGTTGGCCAGGCACAGGTCCAGCACGTGCGCGCCGGCCGCCACCTGCGCCTTGGCCAGGGCCAGGGCGCCGTCCCAGTCGTCTGCGGCCACCATGTCGCGAAACTTCTTGGACCCTATGGAATTGTTGCGCTCGCCCACCATCACGGGGGGCTCGATCTCGTCGTAGAACAGCGCCTCGGTGCCGGCCACCACCCAGGGGGCGGCGGCGAGGGGCCGGCGCGGCTTCACGCCTTTCACGGCGTCGGCCAGCGCCTTGATGTGGGCGGGCGAGGTACCGCAGCAGCCGCCGGCGGCATTGAGCAGCCCGCCGCGGGCGAAACCGGCCATCACGGCCGAGAATTTTTCCGGGGTCTGCAGGTAGCGGCCGTTCTCGTCGGGCAGGCCGGCGTTGGGCATGGCGAAGACCGGGTACTGGGCGCGGGCGGCCAGGCGCTCCAGGCGCAGGCCCAGGCCCTCGGGGCCGGTGGAGCAGTTAAAGCCTATGGCCGCGAGCGGGTAATGCTCCACGGCGGCATAGAACGCCTCGGCGTCGTGGCCGGAGAGCATCTTGTTGCGTTCGTCCATGGTGGCGGACACTATGACCGGCAGTTCGCGGCCCGCTTTCGCGAAGGCCAGCCGCACGGCCGCGAGGCCGGCCTTGAGGTTCAGCGTGTCGTGCGCGGTCTCGAGCAGCAGCACGTCCGCCCCGCCGTCTATCAGCCCGCCGAGCTGTTCCAGATAAATGTCGCGCAGGGCGTCGAAGGTGAGGCCGCCGGTGACGTAGAGGGCCTTGTTGGTGGGCCCCACGGAGCCCGCCACGTAGCGCCGCGCGCCGTGGGCCGAGAACTTGTCCGCGGCGGCCCGGGCGAGCTTCGCGGAGGCGAGGTTGAACTCGCGCACGCGCCCCTGCAGGCCGTATTCGGCCAGCACGGCGGCGTTGGCCCCGAAAGTGTTGGTCTCCACGAAATCGGCCCCGGCGGCGAGATAATCCTCGTGCACCCGGCCGATCACGTCGGGGCGGGACAGCGAGAGCATCTCGTTGAGCCCCTCGTGGCCGGCGTAGTCCGCCTCCTTGAGGCCGAAACCCTGCAGGTAGGTGCCCATGGCGCCGTCGAAGACGGGGATGCGCTCCGCAAAAAGTTTTTTTATTTCTTCGTTGGTCATGTCTTTACCCTAGAACGTGCCGAATAATTCGAAAGCGTTGGCCGTGGTCTTGTCCGCCAGCTGCCCGTTGCTGAGCCCCAGGTGGCCGGCCACCATGGCCGCGATCTCGGGGATAAAGGCCGGGTCGTTGCGCTGGCCGCGCGATCCCTGCGGCGGCAGGTACGGGCAGTCGGTCTCGAGCACCAGCTTATCCGGGCCGGCCTTTTTGGCGATCTCCCGCAGGTCTTCGTTCTTCTTATAGGTGAAGGTGCCGTTCACGCCGAGCGCCAGGCCCAGGTCCAGCCCGGCGCGGGCGTCGTCCCAGTTGCCGGAGAAGCAGTGCAGCACCCCGCGGAACTTCCGCGCGGGGCCGTAATTCCATTTCCTGAGGGCCTCCAGCAGGTCGGCGTAAGCGTTCTGCGCCGGGGTTTTGCCGTTGCGGGCGTGGAACACCGCGGGCCGATTAAATTTCGAACAGAGCGGCAGCTGGGCGTTCAGCAGGGCCAGCTGCTCTTCTTTGGTGCCGATATCCCACCAATAATCTATACCGACCTCCCCAAGCGCTACGGCGCAGGGTTTGGCCATGAAAGTTTCGAGCCGGCCGAACACGTCGGGAGGCAGGGTTTTGGTGTATTCCGGGTGCGCGCCGAAGGCGCAGACTATTTTGCCGGGGTACCTGGCGCAGAGCTCTTCGCCCTGCTGCCACTCATTGGGCTGGCAGGCTATCTCCACCACCTTGGCCACCCCGGCCGCGAAGACGCGCGTGAGCACTTCGGCGCGGTCGGCGTCGAAGGCCTTGTCATTGAGATGCGTGTGGGTGTCTATCAGCAAGCTTTACCCGCTTTAATCTTCGCTGCTGACGTTGCGTTTCTTCCGGCCCCCGGCTACCCAGGAGAGGTAGGAATGCATGTAGGGGTCCAGGTCGCCGTCCATCACGGCGTCTATCTGGGAGGTTTCCTGCCCGGTGCGCAGGTCTTTCACCATCTGGTAGGGCATGAACACGTAGGACCGGATCTGGTGGCCCCAGCCTATGTCGCCCTTCGCGTCGTAATGGCGCTCCATCTCCGTGCGCTTCTTGTCCATCTCTATCTCGTAAAGTTTAGCCTTGAGCATCTTCATGGCCGTTTCGCGGTTCTGGTGCTGGGAGCGCTCTATCTGGCAGGCCACCACCACGCCCGACGGGGCGTGGGTGATGCGGACCGCGGTCTCCACCTTGTTCACGTTCTGGCCGCCGGCACCGCCGGAGCGGAAGGTGTCCACGCTGATGTCCTTGTCCTCTATCTTTATCTCTATCGTGTCGTCGATGTCGGCCAGCACGTCTATGGAGGCGAAGGAGGTGTGGCGGCGCTTGTTGGCGTCGAACGGCGAGATGCGCACCAGCCGGTGCACGCCGATCTCGCTCTTGAGGTAGCCGAAGGCGTACTTGCCGCGCACGAAGGCGGTGACGCTGCGCACGCCGGCCTCTTCGCCGGAAAGCATGTCGGTGATGGCGAAACTGAAACCTTTCTTCTCGGCCCAGCGGGTGTACATGCGCAGCAGCATCTGGGCCCAGTCGCAGGCCTCGGTGCCGCCGGCGCCGGCGTGGATGCTGATGATGGCGTCCAGCTTGTCGTTGGGGTCGGACAGCTTCAGCTCGAAATCCATGACGCTCAGGCGCTTCTCTATGCCGCCGAGCCCGGCCATGATCACCGGCAGCTCGCTCATGTCGCCGGCGTCCTTGGCCAGGTCGAAGTGCACCTTAAAATCCTCTATCTCGCGCGCCACCCCGTCGAGCAGGTCCACGCCTTTCTTCAGGTCGTTGAGCTCCTTCATGTGGGCCTGCGCTTTCTGCGCGTCGTTCCAGAAGTCCCCGGAACCGGACACGGCCTCTTTTTCGCGCAGTTGGGCCTTCTTCTTGTCCAGGTCGAAAAGCCTGGAGGCCTCGGCGAAAGCCGATTCCAGAAAAGCCAGTTTATTGGCGACGTCCTTGAGTTCCAGTGTTCCAGCCATGATTTTAGGGGACGCTGTTGACTATTTGACTATCGCGACGGCGCTGCGGTTTTCAGGAATAGTCAAATAGTCAACAACGTCCCCATTATTTTACAATTTTATTTCGGGCAGTATTTTAATAGAATTCTATATTATGCCGAACAAGCTCTCCGCCGCCCGGGCGAGAATAGACCTGCTGGACAGGCGCATAGCCGCCCTGCTCTCGCGGCGCTTCGACCTGGCCCGGCCGCTGGCCGCCCTGAAAAAGAAGCCGCGGGACCCGGCGCGCGAACGGCAAGTGCTGGCCAACGCGGCGGCCGCGGTAAAAAAGCCCTACTCCCGGGCCACGCGCGAAATTTTTTCCGAGATCATCCGCCAATCCATAAGGCTGCAAAAGACAAAATGATAATTAAAACCGAAAAGGGTCTTTCCCGGGACGCGCTGCGCCTGCTCCTGGAAAAGCTGGCGGCCAGGCTGCCAGGCTGCCGCGTAATCCGCGCCGCCGGCTCGCTCAAGGTCTCCCTAGGGGCCCCCGGCAAGGCGGGCGGCGCCCTGGCCCTGGTGGAGAACCTGCCCGGGGTGGCGTCAGTTTCCCTCTCCGACCTGGAACTCTGCCCGCTGGCCTGCGCCCGGGGCAAAAAAACTTTCCGCGGGCCGTTCGACTTCTCCGCCGGGCCCGTCTTTATAGCCGGCCCCTGCGCCGTAGAGGACGAGCGGCTCTACCTGGACTCCGCCGCGGCACTCAAGGCCGCCGGCGCGCACGGCCTGCGCGCGGCGCTGTTCAAGCCCCGCTCCTCGCCTTACGCTTTCCAGGGCATCGGCTGGCCCGGACTTAAAATAATCGCGAAGGCCAAAAAACTCACCGGCCTGCCGCTGGTGACCGAGGCCGTGGACACCCGCCAGGTGGAACGCCTGGCGGCCGTGTGCGACGTGCTCCAGATAGGCGCGCGCAACATGCGCAACTACGAACTGCTCAAGGAAACGGCCGCCAGCGGCCTGACCGTGCTGCTCAAGCGCGGCATGCGCGCGACCCTGCGGGAATGGCTGCTCTCCGCCGAATACCTTTTCAAGTACGGGGCGAAAAAAGTGATCCTCTGCGAGCGCGGGGATTCGCTGAACTCCCCCGGCGCGCCCCTGCTGGACCTGAAACTGCTGGCCGCCGCCAAGAAGCTTACCGGCCTGCCGGTGCTGGCCGATCCCAGCCACGCCTCCCGGGACCGGCGGGTGGCCGCCGAGCTGGCCGTGAAGGCCCTCAAGGCGGGCGCCGACGGCCTGCTCATGGAGGCCAGCCTGGACCCGATGAAGGCCAGGGTAGACGGCCGCCAGACCGTCACCGTGGACGTCTTCCGTGCCATAGCGGGGAAATTCCAGTGCAGGCCCCGTTCATAAAAGCCGGCCTCTTCGGCCGGCCCCTCTCCAAGTCCCTCTCCCCTGAGATCTTCAGGACCTTCGCCTCGCTGGCGGGCGTGAAGATCTCCTACGAACTGCGCGACGTGCCGCGCGAAGAACTGCGCCACGCCCTGGACGCCGCACGGGCCGAAGGCTGGGCCGGCTTCAATGTAACCCTTCCCTATAAAAGCGAAGTCTGCAAGCTGCTGGCCCTGGCCGATCCCGCCGCGAAAGCCGCCGGCGCCGTGAACGCGGTCCGCTTCGGCAAGGTCGGGCTGGAAGGCCTCAACACCGACGCCAGGGCCCTGCTGCGGGCGCTGGAAGAGAGCGGCTTCTCCACGGCCGGCAAGCGGGCGGCGGTATTCGGTTCCGGCGGGGCCGCCGCCTCTTCTGGCTGGGCCCTCGGCCGCTCGCGCGCGGCCGGTGTGACATTTTACGCCCGGAACGGGGAAGCCGCCCGGGCCCTGGCCGCCAGGCTCGCGGCCGTTTTTCCCGAAACCTCTTTTTCCGCCGCTCCTTTCGGGCCGCCCGCCGGCGGCACGGAGATCTTCGTGAACGCCACCCCGCTCGGCATGTACCAGCCGGGCCAACCGCCCTGCGCCCCGGGCACCGGCCAGCTCTGCGCCGACCTGGCCTACGCCCCGGAAGGAACCGACTTCTCGCGGGCCGCCGCGGCGGCGGGGGCCGCCGTAATAGACGGCCTGTCCCTCCTGGTCTGGCAGGCGGCGCTCTCGCTGCAATTCTGGGCGGGCCTGCCCACCGGCGATATAGTAAAATTTAAGCGGGACGCCCTCGCCGCGCTGACGGCCGGGTTCAAAGGGGAACACTGATGCTCAGGTATCTTACCGCAGGCGAATCGCACGGCGAATATCTTTCCGGCATACTCGAAGGCTTCCCCTCAGGGGTGAAGATAAAGCGCGACTACATCGCCGCGCAGCTCAACCGCCGCCGCACGGCCCCCGGCCGCAGCGCCAGACAGGGTGTGGAGACCGACGATTTCCGCGTCATTTCCGGCCTGGCCGGCGACGTGACCACCGGCGCGCCCATAGCGGTGCTGATAAAGAACCAGTCCCGCAAAGTTCCGCCCCCCTCCAGCCTGCCGCGCCCCGGCCACGCCGATCTGCCCGGCATGCTGAAATACGACACCCTCAACGCGGCCCTGATCCGGGAGCGGGCCAGCGCGCGGGAGACCGCCATGCGCACCGCGCTGGGAGCTTTCGCCATGCGCCTCAACGAACTGCTAGGCGTAGAGGTCAATTCCCGCGTCACCAACCTGGGCGGCCTTTGCGGCCTTACGGCGCAGAGCGCGGCCGCCGAACTGGTCCGGGCCCGCAAGGCCGGCGACACGCTGGGCGGGGAGTTCGAACTCACCTTCGAGAACGTGCCCGCCGGCCTCGGCAGCTTCGAGCAGCCGGACCGGCGCCTGGGCGCGCGGCTGGCCGCGGCCCTGCTCTCCGTGAACGGGGTGAAAGGTTTCGAGATAGGCGGCGGCTTCGCCCTGGCCGCCATGGGCGGCAAGGAAGCCGCGGCCGACGCGGCCCTGTCCGGCGGCCTCGACGGCGGCATGACCAACGGCCGCGACCTGGTGCTGCGCTGCGCCGTAAAGCCGGTGCCCGGACTGCCCGGCGGCGCCCTCTCCACGGACCTGCGCACCTTCAAAAAGAAACTTTCGGTTTCAGCCACTTCCGACACCACGGCGGTCTTCGCCGCGGCGGTAGTGGCCGAGCACGCGGCCTCGCTGGAGCTGGCCTCGGCGCTGCTGGAGAAATTCGGCGGCGACTCACTGGGCGAACTGCTGCCCCGCGTTGACGAATGGCGAAAAAGAACGAAAAAAATAATTTCGAGGCTCTAGGCAACGTCTACCTGGCGGGTTTCATGTGCGCGGGCAAGACCTCCGCGGGCAGGGTGCTGGCCAAAAAGCTGGGCCGGCGCTTCGCCGACAGCGATGCGCTCGTGGAGAAGCGCGGCAAGCGCTCCGTGGCGGAGCTGGTAAGGACCCGCGGCCTGGGCGGCTTCCGCCGCCTGGAAGCGGAGGTGGTCCGCGGGCTCGCGGCGCGCCGGGGCCTGGTAGTGGCGCTCGGCGGCGGGGTGTACCCGTCGCGCCGCTGGCGCGGCCTGCTGGAGCGCACCGGCGTCACGGTGTTCCTGGCCTGCGGCTGGCCGGAACTGGAGCGGCGCCTTTCGAAGGCGGCCGGCCCGAGGCCGCTGCTGGCGGGTCCGGCGAAAGCCGCCCTGGCCAGGGCTAAGAAAATTTACGCCAGGCGCCTGCCTTTCTACCGGCGGGCCGGGCTTTCGGTAGACGTCACCCGGGCCACCCCGGCGGGGACGGCGGAACTCATCAGGAAAAAACTATGAAGACCTTCAGTTTCAACGTAAAGACCTCCCGCACGGTAAAAGCCGCTCTGGGCCGCGGCATGGAGAACGTTCCGGCGCAGTTCCCGGCCCTGTTCGCCGGGGCCGACAAGCTCTGCCTGGTCACCGGCTCCGACGCGCCGCCCAGCCTCCGGGCCCGCGCGCTGAGCCTTTTCCCCGAGGGGAAAACCCCGCACCTGTATTTCTGGCTGCCGCCTTCGGAGAAGGCCAAGACGCTGGAAGAGGCGGGCAGGCTCTGCGCCTTCCTTTTCGACAACGGCTTTTCGCGCAACTCCCTGCTGATAGCGGCCGGCGGCGGCGCGGTCACGGACCTGGCCGGCTTCGCGGCCTCCATCTACATGCGCGGCGTGAACTGGGTGAGCGTGCCCACCACTTTCCTCGGCCAGATAGACGCCGGCCTGGGCGGCAAGACCGCCGTGAACCTGGGCGGGGCCAAGAACATAGCCGGCACCTTCCACCAGCCTGCGCTCGCGGTCTGTGACACGGCCTTCCTGGACTCGCTGCCGCACGCCGAGCTGCGCTCCGGGGCGGGCGAGCTGGTTAAATACGCCATGATAGGCCCCGCCGGGCTGCGCTCCGAACTGCTCAAGCACCTGCCCAGGGCGGTGTCCGGCGACAAGACCGCGCTGACGGCCTGCGTAAGCGCCTGCGCGGCGTACAAGCTCAAGCTGGTGGCGAAAGACGAAAAGGACGAGACCGGCCTGCGCGAAGTGCTGAATTTCGGCCACACCGTGGGCCACGCGCTGGAAGCGCTGGCCGGGGGCCGCCTGCCTCACGGCGAGGCCGTGGCCCGCGGCGCGCGCGCCGCGCTGCTGATCTCCAGGGAGACCCGCAGCCTCAGCGCGGCCGATCACCGGAAGCTTTATTCCATGCTCGACGCCCTGCGCCTGCCGCCGGCCAGGGGCGTGCGCCGTGACTTCAAGAAGTTCCTCTCGCTGGTCTCCAAGGACAAAAAAGCCCGCGGAGCCGAGAACCGCTTCATCCTGCTGGAAGGCCCCGGCCGGCCTTTCGCGGCCGAGAACATAAAACCCGCCCTCCTCAGGAAGGCTTTCGCGGAGGCGCTGAAATGAACCTCCTCGTGATCCACGGGCCCAACCTGCACCTGCTCGGCCGGCGCAAGCCCGCCGTCTACGGCACCGCCACCATGGCGCAGCTCAACGCGGCCATCCGCAAGCGCGCCGCCGCCCTTGGCTTCAAGGTGCGCGTCTTCCAGAGCAACAGCGAAGGCCGCATCATAGACCTGCTCACCGCCAACGCCGGCTGGGCCGACGCACTGGTGATAAACCCTGCCGCCTATACGCATTACAGCTACGCCATCCGCGACGCCATAGAGGCGCTGGAACTGCCCGCCGTGGAAGTGCACCTCAGCGACATCGCGAAGAGGGAAAGTTTCCGCCGCGTCTCCGTGATAAAGCCGGTCTGCCTGGCCCAGTTCAAGGGCGAAGGCGCCGGCTCCTATATGAAAGCGCTGGACTACTGCGCCTCCATAAAGAGAAAATGAAGTCCTTCACGCCGCCGCCGGATAAATCCATAACCATAAGGGCCCTACTGCTGGGCGCCATAGCCCACGGCCAGGCCAGGATAGAGAACCCGCTGGAGTGCGAAGACACAGAGGCCGCGCTGGAATGCCTGGCCGCCCTGGGCGTGAAGTTCTGCCGCGACGGCGGCGCGCTGGTGCTGGAAGGGCGGGGCCTGAAAGGGCTGGCCAGGCCGGCCAAGCCGCTCAACGCCGGCGAGTCAGGCGCGCTGGCGCGCCTGCTGGCAGGGATCCTGGCCGGGCAGAACTTTTCCTCCACGCTGACCGGGCGCGGCTCCCTGCTGAAAAGGCCCATGGCCCCCCTGGCCGCGGTCCTGAAGAAACTGGGCGCCAAGGCAACCGCCAAAAGCGGGCGGCTGCCGCTCGCCGTAAAGCCCGCGAAGCTCAAGGGAGCGCGGCTGACCGGCGTGGATAGCGCCCAGCTAAAGTCCGCGGCCCTGCTAGCCGGGCTTTACGCCGGCAAACCGGTGTTTATAAAAGAAAAGGCCCCGTCGCGGGACCACACCGAACGCCTGCTGGCCCTCATGGGGGCGCGGCTGGCCAAGAACGGACCGGAGATCTGCCTGGAACCCGGGCCGCTGACCGCTAGGCCCGTGCGGGTGCCCGGCGACATTTCCGCCGCGGCGCCGTTCCTGGCCGGCGCGCTCCTCGCGGGAGCGGAACTGGAGATAACAGGCTGCGGCCTCAACCCTACCCGCACCGGCTTCGTCCTGGCGCTTCAAAAGATGGGCGCGAAGCTGGAACTGAAAGCGGCCGCTTCCTTCCCCGAGCCCGACGGCTCCATAACCGTTCGCCCATCCCGGCTGAAGGGCGCCGCCTTCTCCGCCGCCGACGTGCCCGGCATGATAGACGAGATCCCGCTGCTGGCGGTCTGCGCCGCCGCGGCCGCGGGCGTCACCACGCTGCGCGGCATAGAGGCCCTGCGTTCCAAAGAATCCGACCGCGTGGAAGCCACCCTGGCCCTGCTGCGCGCGCTCGGAGTAAAAGCCTCCTACTCCGGCGGCGTGATGCGGATCACCGGCGGGAAGTTCAAGGCCCTCGCCCCCGCGGAAACCTTCAACGACCACCGCATAGCCATGGCTGCCGCCGCGGCCGCCCTGCGCTGCCCGGGCCTGGAAATAAGAAACCCGGGCTGCGTGAACAAGTCATACCCGGGTTTCTGGAAAGATTTCGTTAAGGTCTTCAGCTCTTCTTTTTAGTGAACAGCCCCTTCAGCTTCTCCGTTACGCCGCCCATGTACTTATCCGGCGCGGCTTTGAACGACTCCAGCGCCGCTTCCCCGGAGAAATAATAGGTCTTACCCTTGAAATCCAGCGCCGGGGTCTTTTCCGACACCGTCAGTTTGGCGCGCGTGACGGGGCAGACCGCGGGCTTGCCTACCTCGGCCGCGGCCACCTTATGCAAGGCCACCGCCGGCTTGGCCACGGCGGTCTCTTTCATGACGCCCACCTTGGGCATCCCTTCCAGGATCTTCCCGTCTCGGTGGATGGACTTGGGCGCCTTGTTGTGGATGTCCGTGCTCAGGTCCGCGCCGGCGTCGTGCATCTTCATGTGGCGGCCGCTCTTCCAGTATTTGGAACCGGACAGGTCATAGACGATGCCGTCCACGGCCACGTAAACGGGCCGCCCGTCCTTGCCGTCGTACTGCTTCAGTTCCTCCGCGGTGAAGACCCTGGTCTTCCACGCGTCGGCGGCGGGCTTCGATTCGGCGGCCAGCGCCGGAGCGGCCAGCGCCGCGGAAATGATGATAGCGTTCAATAGTTTCATGTTCCCTCCTGTTATTTTAAAGCCTCGGCCAGCGCCTGGCCGTATTTCTTCGCCGGCAGGGGCCCGCTGGCGGTTATGAGCCGGCCGTCCGTCTCCAGTTCCGAACCGGTATATTTTCCGCCGCCCTTCTCCACCTCTGCGGCCCCGTCTGGCCAGCAAGTGACGGTGCGGCCCTTGAGCAGGCCGGCGTGCGCCAGCGCCACGGGCGAAATACAGATGGCGCCTATCACCTTGCCGAGCTCCATGCCCCTGCGGAACAGGGCGTGCACCGCCTGCGTGTCCAGGTGCTCCAGCGCGCCGGGCCCGCCCACCAGCGTCAGCGCGTCGTAATCGGCGGGGTTTATCTCGTCCACGGTCTTGTCCACCTGCGCGGTCACGCGGAACTTACCGCGCGCCTCGCCTTTGGCGGTGGAAACCGTGGTTACCTGGTGGCCGGCGGCCTCCAGGGCCTTCTTGGGTTCCACGTATTCTTCGTCGCGGAAACCCTTGAAGGCTATGAACATCGCTATCTTTTTACCCATGGCCCCCCCCTAAACAGAGGTTTTGACGAGCCGCTTGATGAGCAGGCTCTTGAGCGGTTTATTCGGGATGAAATAGGCGTTGCCCTGCATGTAGATGGGCTCCGGGATGGCCTTGCTGGAAAGGCGCACGAAGGCGGGGCCGCATTCCAGGCCGCAGGCGGCGGAATTGAAGTCGCGGATATAGGAACAGTAGCGGGTGACGGACTTGAAACGGAACGGATAGTGGAAATGCACCGGACCGCTCACGCCCTTCAGCTTTTCAAGTATTTCCCCGTTGTCGGTCTCCACGCCGGCCACGCGGTATTCGCGGCAGAAGGCGTTAAGGAAAGGCTTGTCCATTTCGCCTATCTCCCACATGAGCAGGCGGCCGAGCACGGGCCGCACGGCCCTGTTCTTCTTGAGCAGGCGCAGCAGGCCCCAGTCGTTCACCACTATTTCCAGCGGTTTTTTACGCTTCACCGCGGTGAGCGCTTTTACCAGCGTCATGGCCTGGTCCAGGCCGCCGTCGGTAAGCAGCGGCGTGGCCAGCGTCACCGGCCCTTTGAACATTTTCTCGAGTTTGAGGAAAGCGGCCGCGGTGGGCAGCCGGTTCTGGCAGAATTCGCTGCCGATATAGACGCGGTCAAAGCCTTTCAGCGCCGCGGGCTTCAGGCCCGCCAGCTCAGAAACGCTTAACGATATAGCGTTTTCCATAGTTTTGAGAGGAACTCGCGATCTTTTTGCCTTCGTGCACGAAAGCCGCGCGCGACACGCCTTTCTCCAGCAGGCGCGTGAGCAGGAGCGACTTGTAGAACAACTCTATCACCTCTTCGCCGTTGGGGCCGCGGGCCACCTTCATGCATTTGGCGCCCAGGTGGTAGTAGTCGTAGAAATAGTTCAGCAGCGTCTCGCTGTTTGGCATGGGCATGGTGTAGAAGCCGCCGTCATCCGAGCGCTTCAGCGCCGAGAGGCAGGTGTAGGCCTTCTGCAGTTTGGGATCGGTGACGGCCTCCTGCGAGCACGGGCAGGACAGCGAGCACAGCGAATTGATGTTCACCTCGTAGAACAGCGGCAGGCAGAACACCTCTATGTCCATGCCCAGCTTTTTGTCGAACATGGGGGCGGCTTCCGCCGGGGAAAGATGCTGCGGCAGCACTATGCGCGCCACGCCGCGTTCCTTGAAGAACTTCAGCGCCTCGCGGTTGAAACACAGGCCCAGGGTACTGAGGGTGAAATAGGTCTTGAGCTTGTGTTTCCTGAAATACTCCAGCAGGGCCATGTCGCGGATAATGACGCCGCTGGCGCCGTAGCGCACCAGTTCGGCCACCTTGGCGGCCGCCCTGGGGAACACCGCCGCCGGGAAAACGTCGTTGGCCACAATGAAGACCTGCTTGCCGAGTTTTTTGGCCAGGTCTATGGTGGCCTTCAGCTCTTTCTCTGAGGAAAAATTCTCGGCCGTCACGCCGTGGTTGGGGATCTCGGGCAGGCCGCAATAAACCTCGTCGGCGCCGCGCGTCAGGAAGAATTCGGCTTCGTTGAGCGTGCGCACGCCCACCAGGACGCGCATCTTGTGCTTTTTAGCCGCGGAAGTTTTTTTGATGGCTGGCATAACTACCTCTATTCCATCTTATTAAAAACCCTTGCCCCTTACAACCAGACGGGAGATACCGGCCGGCGGCTTGACCGAAGCGTCCGGCGTAAGATAAACCTTCTCGACCAACAGCAGCGGTTTTTTTAAGTGCGGGTTCTTCAGCTTGAGAGCCCGGCCCTCGCAGGAGAACCCGCACTTGGCCTTGAAATGCTTTTCGAAAGGACAATAGGTGGTGACCGCCTTGAAGGCATGCGGCGCGTGCCAGGAGATCTCCAGCCCCAGCGCTTTCAGCCGCTCCGCCATCTTCTTATCGTCGGTCTCGGCGGAGGTTATACCGTATTCCAGGAGGAATTTTTTAGTCCAGCCGGGCTCGGCAACGGACAATTCCACGCACAGCAGGCGCCCGGCGGACAAGGCGAGGCCGGTCAGCTTCTTAAGCGGCTGGAGCAGGCCCCAGTCGTTCACTATGACTTCGTCTATCAGGTCGCGCCGGAAAGCGGCGGAGATCAGCGCCGAAACCGCGGCAAGGCCTTCGTCCGTGAGAATGGATGTGGCCAGCGTCACCGGGGCGCGGCGGCGCAGCGCGGCGAGCGTCTTGAGGTCGGGCAGCTTGTTCTGGCAGTATTCGCTGCCGGCCACAAGCCGCGTAAAACCTTTAAGCGCGGCGGGAGGCGGGGCCAGCCGGCCTGAAAGTAAAGCTTTTTCCATATTCCAGCGGTTTCGAATCTATCTTAAGACCTTCGTGCACGAAAAGTTTACGGGACGCGCCCTTCTCCAGCAGCTTCACCAGATAGCGCACCTTGTGGAACAGGTCCGCCTGCCGCAGGGTATTGGGCCAGCGCGCTATCTTCACGTAGTCCGCGCAGCCGTGGTAAAAATCGTAGAAGGCGTTCATCATGTATTCCGGCCCGGGCATGGGCATGCGGAACTCCCCGCCGCGGCATTTGAAAGGCAGCAGGCAGGTGAAGTCCGGGAACTTGCGGCTGCCGCTCTCGGCGGTCTGCGGGCAGGGCAGGAAACACATGGAGTCCACATTCACGCCGTAATAGAGCCGCTGGCAGAACACCTCGGTCTCTATGCCGAACTTGTTCTTCAGCAGCGACCCGGCGTTCTCCGGCATCAGCTGCATGGGCAGCACCAGGCGGTTTATGCCCAGCCGCCCGAAGAACTCCAGCGCGCCGCGGTTAAAGCACAGCGCCAGCGTGCTCAGCGTCACGTACAGGCTGAATTTTTCAGCGCGCAGGAAGGCGAGGAAAGCCGGGTCGCGCAGGATCACGCCGAACAGGCCGCGCCGCCGGAGACCTTTTAAAATATCCAGCGCCGGGCCGTAGAGCTTGGCGGGCACTATCTCGTTCACGGCCAGGAACACGCGCTTTTTGCCCGCGAGCCGTATTATTTCCTCCGCTCCGGAGACTCCGGGCAGGTTCTCGCGCGGCAGGCGGTTGTTGAGCAGACCAGCCAGGCCGCAATACAGCTCGTCCGCGCCGTTCTCCAGGAAATAACGCGCTTCGTCGGCCGATTTTACGCCCACCGTGAACTTCATATAGTTAAACTACCAAATTGGGCCGGGCCGTTCAATTGGACCGGCCAAACCGGATCTGCTATAATAGTGTTACTGCATCTCGTAAGTCCGCAACGTCGTACCGTATCTTACAAGCCGCCCGGTATCCAAAAATCACCAAAACTACCGGCTCCGGCGATGTCCTTCCAGGCTAATAACAGGAAGGCGCGTTAAGTTTCCCCCCACCTAAATCGGGACTTAGCACAAAGTATCGGGAATATAGAAACTTATATTCTGGAGGCTACTGCTATCTATGAAGAACATATCCAAGGTTATCGCCGTCTCTCTGTTCCTGTCCGCCCCGGCTTTCGCCGGCGGTGACAATTCCGCCCTGAACGGCCTGCTGGCCGCTTCGGCCGGCTTCTCCGCGCCTGCCGCCCCCGCGGCCGCCCCGGCCAACGAGGCCGCCGACCGCGCCCTCGCGTCCGACGTGCTGGACCTCGGCGCTTCCAACGCCGACTTCCTGGCCTCTTACGCCCAGGGCCTCGGCTATAAAGTATTCGAGCTGGACGGCGGCAAGATGCTGACCAAGCCCGCCCTCCTGTCCCACACCACGCAGGTACTGCGCTTTCCCGGCATCCCCGAGAACTGGGACGCCATGATAGACTTCATCGGCGACCTGTCGGGCATACACCGCAACAACCACATCCTCATAGTGGTGCGCGGTTCCTCCAAGATCAGCCTCAAGGACAAGGGGCTCTACGCGGACTTCCGGGAAGTGGCCGAATTCGCCTGCCGCAACGCCCGCGAGTGGAGCAAAGGCGACATCACCATGAAGTTCGCCTTCGTTCCCTAGCCGCGTAGCGGCGCGGCGGCCAAAAGTCTTATAATGTCTTGAAGTCGCCGACTTAGCTCAGCTGGTAGAGCAGCTGTTTTGTAAACAGCAGGTCATCGGTTCAAATCCGATAGTCGGCTCTCTTTTTTGCCCAAATAGCCGCTATTTGGTAAAATATTGACTTACGGCCCCTTCGTCTAGCGGTTAGGACGCTGCCCTCTCAAGGCAGAGATCACGGGTTCGAATCCCGTAGGGGCCGCCAATTTACGCTGTCGCAGAAATCCGCGCTGCCGAACCCCGGCAGCGCGTGCAGTTTCTCCGTTTCTGCCGCCGGAAAATTAAATTTTAAATTTATTTTCTTCCCGCCAATAATTAAGTTCGAACCGATATTTTTCAATTTTTGCAGGTTATCGGCCGAACTTCCAGAGACCGCGGACTCCCCGACGTCAACACAGAGCTCATAGAACCGTTTCAGCGGTTCGAACCTTTTTGACCCCTGCCGCGCAAAAGCGGCGAGTTTGTTTTCAATTTCTTTTTTTTCGTTGACCAATTGGGCCTTTTTGCCGAGGTATTCGGACTGCGTGAGAGAGCCCTGCAGCACCATATCCAGCAACTGGCCCAATTGGTCTGTAAGGATAACCAATTTATCTCGCAGATTTTGGGCGGCTCTTTCCCCGGCCTGGGCCGCCTCCAATTCTTCCGCTTTTATGTTATCAAGAGCCTCGGCGGCCAGGGCCGGGGGTAAGGAAACTCCTTTCAATAAGTCGCGTACCTGCCTATCCACTTCCTCTTCCCGGACAAAAGGCTCAGAGCAAGGCTGCTTGCGCTTGGTGCAATGCAGGTAGTTATGGCCCTTTTGCGTCTCGGTAGTTATGAAGCAGCCGCAAGAGGCGCAGCGGAAAGCGCCCCGGTAGACGAAAGGCTTCATGGTTTTGCCTTTCTTGGTCTGAGGCTTACTTTTACGCTTAAGCATCTCCTGGCACAGATCAAACAAGGCTTTGGTTATGAGCGGCTTATGCTTGCCCTCATAAAGCTCACCCCGGAACCGCATAAGCCCGTAATATATGGGGTTCTGCAGCACATACTGATAGTTGGAAACGGAAAGCGCGCCGCGCTGCCTGCCGCCTATAAGGCCTACGCCGTTCATTGTGCGGCGCAACTCAGCCAGGGAATAATTGCCCGAGGCGTATAGTTCAAAGGTTTTTCGGACAAAGGCAACCCGGTCTTTGTCCGGCGCGATGGTCTTGGTTTCCAGGTCGTTTATATAGCCGAGCGGAGCGCGGCCCGGCCAGGTACCGTTGCGAAGCTTCTGCCTGAGGCCGCGGTGCACGTTTTCAGAAAGGTTATCAACATAGTATTTGCTCTGGCCAAAGGCGATGGACAGCATGAACTTGCCCTGTGGCGTGGGGTCGAACCAGAAGGTAGGGAACTTCAAGGCCGTTATCTTGCCGATGTCCACCAGGTAGATAAGCCGCCCGCCGTCTATGGAGTTGCGGGCCAGCCGGTCAGGATGCCAGGCCACTATACCTTGGGCCGCGCCTTGCTCAAGGCCAGCCACCATGTCGTTGAATATCTCGCGGCCCGGCTCCTTGGCGGTCTTGCTCTCAATGAACTCACGGACTATCGGGAGGCCGTTCTTTTGGGCGTAGTCCCGCAGCTCAGCGAGCTGCGCCTCTATGGACAGGATCTGCCGGTCCGGCTCGTCGGTGGACTTGCGAGCGTATAAGAAATACCGCATTGTAAGATTCTGCATACCTTGCCTCCCCCGCTCTTAATTCCGGCTTTGCCCCAGCAGGGGCTAAGACGGAATTAAGTGCTGTTCTTCAACTCTGCGCCGCGGGTAAGGCCGGCCAGGCGCACCAGCGCTGGGCCGGCCGCACCTGCGGCCATAAGGACAATAATTCGGTTCGCATTTAATCATGGCGGGAAGAAAATAAATTTAAAATTTATTTTTCCGGCGGAGAAACTGCGGGAAATGCGCAAGCTAGCGGATACTTCTTGCGCCGATTTTTCCCGCGGAAAAATTTGGCGGTGTTTTCAGGATGAAGTTCGAAACTACTTTGCGCAACATCCCGAGGTAACTTTATAAATACCGCTGATAAGCCGTGATATCAGCGGTAGGCGGATCTTATCCGCGAGAAGCCGTCGCGGGCGCGGCCACTTCGCGGCCGCACACCGCTCCTCGCCGCGAGAAGGAGGGTCCGCAGGCTCGCCCACACGCCGGCCGCTTTTGGCGGCCGGCTGCGGGCTCGCTCTGCTCCACCATAAGGTGCCCCGCTCTTATTACAGAACAGAAAATTATTCCCCGCGCGCATCAACTCCGGGCTGTTATAAGGCGCAGAACACCTTTCGTGCGGGATCCTATGGAGCAAATTAAGGGCGGACGGCCTTCCTGTGGGTTGGGGTAGGGGTTGGGATGAAAAGCCGCCCGCCGCTATCTGTAAGCGCCACCCTCCAGAGTCAGGACTCCCTGGGCTCCGAAACGGTGGACGCCAAAATATCTTTTATGGCCACACACACCCCGGCCATAACCCCCGCGCCTTTATGAAGGAATCCGTTGGCCCGGCAGGAAGAATACGCCTCTATCTCCGCCGCGAGGTCGGAACTGAATATCAGTATGGGCGTCCTGCCGATAGCCCTGTTGCCGCGTATAGCCGTGCAGACGCTCACCGCGTCGCCGTCCTGCAGGTGAAAATCCAGCACTATGCAGTCGGGGTGCACCTCACCGGCAAGCCGGATACCGTCCGCGCAGGAGGCGGCGGCGTAAACCAGATACCCCAACGGGCAGAGAAGCTTCTCCAACAGTCTGTGCCAGATTACCTCATCATCAATAACTAATATTTTCTTCTGTGGCATAATCACCATATCCCAACACCGCCAAAGGCCGCTTACCACGCAAAAACACTGCTATTTACGGCAAAACCGTCAACCCGGTCGCGAAAGCGACCGCGCTCCAATAATCTTGAACAGGATGCCTTAAAGTCCCCCAACCACTACCATATTTTACATGGGTTTATAAACCCTGTCAATAGGGCCTATAATATCTTCCGGCGGCGGCAAAAATGTCTTTCAATTGTATCTATGGACAGTTTCTATTCGGAAATCGGCGGACGCATGAAATCCGTCAGGAAAGCAATGCGCATGACCCAGGCCCAGGTTGCGGAAAAGGCCGGGATAGATATGTCATTTTACGGGCAGATCGAGCGCGGGGCCAATGTCCCGAGCCTCAAGACTTTCGCCGCCATCGCAAAAGCGCTCAAAACCAGCCCGGGGGACCTGTTCCAGACATCCCCTCATGGGAAAGAGCGCCTTTACGAGACTGCCGTGGAAAACCTAATCAGCGGGTTGGACACAAAGCGCAAAGCCCTGGTCCTTGGCCTGGTAAAAGATATCGTCTCTCATTACAAAAAGTAAAACCGGGCTTGCCTGCCAAGCCCGGTCCGCTATCCCGCAAATCCGATAATTCAGTTTCTATTCCCGCTTCCCCCCGGCGCCAACCGGCTTTTTTCCCAACAGTACAGGAAGGGTGTCATTTATAAATTTAATAAAGTCCGTATTCTCGCTGTCCTCCCGCATGGCCATAAGCGTTTGCGCCGCACGGCCCACGCGAAGCTCCTGCACCTTTAGAATTGCGGTGAAGCGCTCATTATAAGTCCCATTCAAGAGCCGATCGATGAACAGGTCGATTTTGGCCTTCGTAAGCGGCAATTTCACATACGCAAGGCACATCTGACGCACATGGGAACTTGGGTGCGCCACGGCCTCCCTTATCAGGAACTTCTGCGCGGCACTGGACTTGCACCGCCCCAGCGCCCCGGCCATATCGGCGCCCCACCTTGAACCCCAAAGCCACATCAGCGCCCGGGCCGCACCGCCGGTGCCTATGTCGCCCAGATTTTTATATACCCGCAACGGAGGAGGATCATCCGCTTCCGAGGCGCGGCGTTCACAGAGTTCAAGTACGCGGCCCACGGCGCACGGATGCAAGAGCAGGGCCATTATGTCCCCGACCAATTCGCGCACTTCCGAGGGCGGATCATAACGGACAATTGTCGTCAACTGATCAAAGAGCTGGCGGCCAACAACCCCGCGGAATTCCCGCCATGGTTTGTCACCCGGGACTACCCCATAATCGTCAGAAGGAGCATCGGCTTTGGCGCGGCTCTGCTCTGCCAGCGCGAAGAGCTCCCGAAGCGCCGCAAGCTTTTCTTCCTGGCTGCCGCTACTGAGGGTTTGCGGCACATGGGTTAATTTTATTTCAGCCATATGCGCCCTCAAAATTTCTTCTTCAGCGTAATGCGCTGCGTGCCGCCAAGGCTGCCCTGCGGCGTCATGGCGTAGTCCAGGTCGGTGTTCATGAACTTGATGCCAGCCCCCGCGCTGAACGCGCCCGCGGCGCCCTGCTCAGGCTGGCCGTTGACGCCGCCGCGCAGGCTTAAGCCGTAGGCGCTGCTCGCCCCGCCGAACAGGGCGTACTCTGTGCCGAGGCTGTAGGCCGTGTACTTGTCGTAAACATAGCGCTTGGCGTCGAAATTCAGCATCACGCCCGATATGGGCATAAACACAACGCCGGCGCTTACGCTCAATGGCAGTTGGTCGCGCTGCGAAATATATTTTATGCCTGGGCCTATATTCTGCACAGCAACACCTATGCTGACCGGCACCCCCTTAAAGCCGCGCTTTAGGCCCAGGTCCACGGCATAACCCGTGCCCTTGGTCCCTGCTATCGAACTTTCAATGTACTTCACCGCACCTCCAGCGCTATAGGCCCCGAATTGCTTTGCCACCGCCAACCCCGCCGCCTGGTCATAGGCACTATAGCCACCGCTTTTACCACGGTCGGCCGTGCGGCCCTCCATGTCACCGGCTGAAAGCCGCGTGAAACCAAGGCCCAACTTCCAGCCCTTGGCCATGCCGAACCCCGCGCCCACAAAGTCATGCATACTGCCCAGATACCAGGCACTGTGGCTTAACGCCGCCTCACCCCTGCTCATAGAGACAAGCCCCGCCGGGTTATAACTTATGGCGCTTATACCCATGGCCGAGGCCGTTCCGCCCGAAGACATGGCCCCCGCCCGCGCGTCCGTGTCTATACGCAGGAACTCGGCGCCACTTTCCAGCGCCTGGCTTATCATCGCCGAAGGCAGGAGCACGAACATCAATAACAAAGCCAGGACCCACGGCCGCGACAAAGCATAGAGCACGCGGTTGACCACATCATGTTGAGGGATATGTTTGTTTTCCATATTTCCCCCTCGCTAGCGGACCACCCCAAATTTCCCGGTCTTCTTTAATTTCTGTCCTGCGTGCCGCGCCTCCATGGAATACAGGTAAATTCCGCTCGGGATATGCCCGCGCCAGGAATATTCATACGCATAACTCAAGCCGTTACCATCGTCCAGCGCAACCGGCAGCCCCGTCAAAGTCACCTCATGCGCCTGCCGTCCGCTTATGGTGTAGATAGTAATGGTCACGCTATCCGCTATGCCGCATTCAATGTGGAACACCGGGATCTCGGAACGCCTGGCCGGGTCCGGATACACATACACTTCCCCGAGACGGAATTCCGGGGACGGACCGGCCAATACCCCATAGCTTTGTACCCCGAAAGCGGAGGTCTTCGTTTTCCCGCCTCCGGATTCTGGAGCGACTTCAGGCAGAACTTCCCCCGCCTGCACTATATTGCCGTTGCCGCTTACCAGCGCCGACCGCACAAAGAAATGTCCACCCAGCAAAGCATTCCCCGCCAGTTTCATCTGTGTTTTCGGGGCATAGACCCTTGCCACAAGGTTCCCGCCGCCGGTAAAGGTCATCGTGGAAGGGAGATTGATGAGAATGTTTAAATTCGAGGCCGGCCCCGCGGCATTGAATGAACTGCCGCCGCTAATAAGTACGTCGCCGGACACCAGCATATCCACTTTCCCATCCACAACAATCTCGCTGCCGCCGGAAAGTTCTACCCCGCTGAAGTAGTATGTCCCGGTCGACAGGACAAGCCTGGCCTGCGAACTCACAACAAGCCTGCCGTCCACCACGTAGCCGGCAGGAACCGTGCTGGGCTGGACCTCGGGAATGGCTCCAAGATGCAGCGGTTCCGGAGCCAGCGGTTGCGCGCCGCTTATGCGCTGGCCTGTTATCTGGGCTTTTCCGGAAACAGTAATTGTGCTGGCCGTCACATCGCCAAGTATACGCGCGCTGCCGCTCACGGAAACTAGCGCGTTGGACCTGACGGCTCCGGAAATATCCGCGCTCCCGGACATATCCAGGCCGTCCACGGCCTGTAGCGAATCTTTCTGGAAGGCCGCCACTCCAAAGCGAATCTGTTTATAGGTCTCCACATTACCGAGATTATCGGTCGACCAATAGCGCAAGTCATAGGTCCCCTGCGGCAAAGTGAAAGGTCCGGTATAACTATTGACGGAGGACGCGCCTGTGGCGGCATTCATAGCCTCATAGAATATCTGCTTCACCCCTGAAGCCACCCCCGCGGAAACGGCATCCACAGCGCTTAATCCGATAGCGGCCTCCGGAGCGAGGACCGGCAAGCCGAACATCTCGAACTTCGGTTCTCCGAGAGTCACCGTTGTAGCCGGAGGGGTGTTATCGACGCTTATTTCCGCCGTCCTCATCTGCTCCGCGTTCATTAGATTGTCAAAGCTATGGTATTCCAGCTTGTGCAGCCCCTCGGCGGACACGGGAAAGCTGCCGGAGTATATCTGCCACTCTCCCTCGTCCAGACGATATTTTGTCAGCGCCACACCGGCGGCCACCCCCCCGGAGACGGGGTCCAGAGCGGCAAAGCTTAACAGCGTGCCGGCCGAAACATAGTCCATACCAACGCCGGCATAATGCGGAGCGCCAAAGCGGCGCGCGGTTTCCGGCGCGGTATTATCTAAAGCAACGCTGCTTACCTTTAGACTCTCGATATTGCCGAGAATATCTTCGGCATTGTAGCGTAGGAGATAAGTCCCGTCAGGCTCCCCGATGAGCGTGAACGTAGACGTAAAGACGCCGCCCTGAGCCGGGCCCGGATTCTCAAAGACGACGTCTCTTACCGTCGTGCTACCTGTTGCCACACCGAGACTCTGCCGCCTCACGCCAAGCCCCGCGCCGTCGCCGCTCTCCACCAGGTCGTCAATACTTGCCAGTTTCAACTCTGTCTTCCCGGTTATATATACCGGCCCACCGGTTTCATACAGAGGGCCTCCGGAAACCGTCTGCGTGCTCCTGGGAGACCGCACATCATGTATTACCTCGAAAGTCCCACCTTCCAGATACGACTTGTTGCCAGCGGCATCCATGGCGCTCACCGCTAGTTTCCACAACCCGTCGTCTATATCCAGCGGCTCTATTTCCTGGCCGTTAATTACCGCGACCCTGGCTGGCCTGGTGCCACGCGGGCTGCCGCGGTCCTCCGTCTGGACAAGCTCCGCACTCGTCTTCGGCGCGGCGTCAAGCGCGTCGGATACGGAGAACAGGGCGATGATTTTTCCTTTAGTGGCAACAAAAACATCGGACGTAGGGGAGGAGATACCTACCACCGGCGCTGTTTTGTCTATTTTCAATGCCACTTCCATCAGCGAACGGTTGCCGGCTCGGTCCTCGCAGCCCCCGGAAACCCGCACAGTGGCCCCCTCTTCCGCCACCATCTTCGGAGCGTCGCAGCCGGCCAGGCCTGATACGGCGTCAGTCCCCGAGAAAACAACGTTCACATCCGTATTGTTCCAACCCGCCGCATTGGCAGTCGGAGTGCTAACCGCCGAGATCTGCGGCCCGTAAAGATCTATTTTTATCTCCGCCGCTTTTTCCTCTTCCCTGTTGCCGACATTATCCACGGCGTAATAGCGCAGGGCGTGTATTCCTTCGGAACTGATCTCAAGAGGGGAAACATATTTCCTGGTATCGGTCGACGCCCCGCCCGACCAATAAACACCCTCCACCCCGCTGAGGCCGTCAACGGCCGACAGGGCCACGGTAGCGGCTGAAATATACCAACCCTCCTGCCCAGTGGTTCCGGGAATGAGCGCGGCCGTCTGCGGCGCGGAGGCGTCCACATAAACATCCGTGGCCCCGGCAACCTCAAAGTTCCCGGCATGGTCCCAACTGCGGAACTCTATCCGGCGCAAGCCTTCGGACAAGTTGAATGGCGCAGAGTAGACTACAAAGACGGGTGAAGTGCCGGGGTCGATTCGGTATTCGGTAAAGGCCACTCCGGTGGAAGTGCCGTAGACCACCGGGTCATAAGCCGACAGGGTAACGTTGGAGCCGCCGGCAAGGAATATTTTGCCGTCGGCGCGATGATCAGGCCCGAGATAGGAGATCTCCGTCACCGGCGCGGCGCGGTCCTTGACAATGCCGAACACGCCGAAAAGCGACGCCACGCGGGATACCGGGACCGTAATTTTATGTGCCGTCGTGTCCAGCGCCTGCCCCGGCAGCTTAACCCATCCTTCGCCCGCAAAATGCTCGTATATAGCTATGTCCGTTTCCCACAAGCCCAGCGCCGCCAGCGTTGCCGTGGAGTAAGTGAACGTCAGCACGGCCGGCGGATCAAAAGTGGTTTCCGGGCCTATCTCATACATATTGCCCGCCAGCGTCAACCCGCCTGCAGCGGCGGACGCTATGGCCACGGTCCCCGTAGCGGAAACCGTGCTGACGAGCGCTACGCTTGGCGGCACGGGCGACAGGAACGTTACTTCGGGGACCCCGTCCACTGTGACCGTGGCGGCTTGCATGAAACCCTTAAAGATGGCGGCCTCGTTGGAAAGGCCGGCGCGGTTGCCGAGTTCGTCCTCGGCCCGTATCGAGAAATAATACGTGGTGAGCAGGTTCAGGCCGGAAACCCTGGTTTCCTGGCCGCTGCCGGAAACTGCCGGGAACGGGACCTCCGCGGCCTTCGCCGCGAGCAGGAAGTTAGCCGCGGTTATCGGCGAGGTCGCCCAGCGGATATCATATTTCATGGCCGTGCCGGCATGCGCGTCGTCGCCGGGCGCTGTCCAGGATAGTAAAACCTGGTCCTTGTCCGAGCCGGCGGCAGCGGCAAGGTCGGCAATACTGCCCGGGGCTACGGGGTCTATGGCGGCATAGTAGCCGGGGAACACTTTACTGTTGATGCCGGACAGTTCACTGGACAGAGGCTGCCCCGCAGCCCCCAGCGCGGCATAGCCGCCCTGTGCGGCGTCCATTCCCCCGTCCACCGCCGCGAACCGGGCAAGGTATACCGTCCGGGTGGCGGTATCCACTATAAAACTGGTCGAATAAACGAAGCCGTCCAGATTCAAAGACAAGCTGGCCTGCCCCTGGCCGGAATTCACATAAATCTGCAACGGAATATTCGGGCTCACGACCTGCGTCACGGTCTGCCCGTTAAGAGTGTAAGTTATAGAGGATACATAGGGATTGGTAACCTCTATTACTATGGGCTGGCCGGTATTGAGCACTCCCTGGTCGTCTATATTAGTGCTCATCTTGGGCGGCACAGAGAACGCCCCGTCGGCATATACGGCGCCGAGCCCGGTTTTGTTAGTCGCCGTTATCTTGAAAGTATAGTTCGCCGGGTAGACCAGACCGCTAAGTTGCAGGCTCTGGCTGGTATTAAAAGACGGCGAATAGGCTTTGCAGGTCCCGCCGCTGGGCAGGGTGTATTCCAGGACCGCGGCGGCAGAGTCATCCGTGTCCCAGGAAACGCGCGCGCTGTCATAGGTTATTTCCGTCACGCGCACGTTTGAGATCACCGGCGCCGTGACATCAACATAAGACCCGGCCTTGGCGGAGGTTGTTGAAACCGGGACCGCCTCGCAGTTGCCGGCATTGTCGCAGGCTCGCGTATAGAATTCCCAGTTACCCTGCACACCATGCGTATCAAAGCTGAACGTCCCGCTGCTGCCGGCCAAGACATAAGCGCCGGAGGACCAGTCCGCGCCGGCCTGCCGCCACCAAAGAGCGGTACTGGCAACGCCGCTCACGGCGTCATTTACGCCGAAAGACACAGACACCACTCCTGTTCCGGAATAGGCCGGCGCCGACGCCGTGGAGACCGGAACGCCTCCGTCATAGCGCAGCTCGACGCTTGCCGCCATCGCCGGATCCGCGTTGCCCACATTATCCTCGAGCCACAGCCAGATAGTATTAACGCCGCTTGCTATTTCCGTGGAGGAATATACCAAGGAACCAGCTGCGGGATAAAACGCGCCCTCGTCATTGGATAGCGGCGCCACCTCGCCGAATTTTATCCTGGCCCCGGCCACGCCGGAAACCTCGTCCGGGTCTGTCCACGAAATATTAAAGGCGCCGGTATTGCTCCAGCCACCTGGGCTGGCGTCATCAACGTTAATATCCGCCAGCGGCCCCGGCGCCGTACCGTCCACAATAACCGTTGTGGATTGCATCACCTCAGTATTCCCCGCATAATCCTGGCTGGCAAAGTAGAGTCTGTGCTGGCCTTCTGATAGCATGAACGGTTCCACCGCAAGGGGCATGCTTTCAAAGTCTGATGGGATAGTATCAAAGTTTATTTTTGTGACAGACACCCCGCTTATTTCACTGTCCACCAGGTAACCGTCCCCGGCACTGAGCGAAAGCATGGTATATGTTGAAACAAACATTGCGGAACCGGAATTAAAGTTCGGGCCGTCAACAACAAGCTCGGTGGCGGGCTGAATTGTGTCCGGAGATAGATACTCCCCGCAAAACACACCGTCCGATTCCAAACAATCTCCCCGAAGGCTTTTGAACCGGTTTAGTGTTCGATAAACCCACCGGCGCGAAGCCGGCAGGAATTCCGGACTGGAATGGGCCAGGTCCATAGTGATCGTGACGCTGGAATTCGCGATGTCAAAATTCGAGCCGAGCTCAAAATCGACATGAAAGTATGAAGTGCACCCCGGGAACACCGACACTGGACCAAGATAGGATGTGTCCAGGATATTAATCCCCACCACGTCCACGACTGCGGAAAGAAAAACTCCTTCCACTGCGCTTGTGCTGGCCGAATTGTTGAAAAATGGCACCACAATGCTGCCGCGATCTCCGATAGACATCGGAGAAGCAGCAGGCAATTCTGCGGCGTTTGCCATTAACGCTATTCCGGCGAGCCACAAGCCTTTCATATTCCCACCCAGCTCCTTATTCTTCCCGCTATTGCTTTTTATTATGACTTCTCGAGAGGCCCTCCTCCTCCGTTGTCTTCCGCTACGGGTTTATCCCAATTGTCCAAATATTCTTTCGCCTTTTTTGCGACGACCGGATTTTTATGGGCCGCGGCTTTTTCCAGCATGAATTTGACCCTGTTCTTGCTATAGTAATCCAGGGCTCTCAGCACTTCTGCAGGCTTGGCGCTGTAAAACCACTTATGGTGCTGGACTGCGGGATCCAGCGGCTTGGGCCTGGTGGTTTTGGCGAGTTTTTTAGCGTTTTCCCAACCATCAATCACGTCTACCACTGTCGTCCAACCAAGCTCTTTCCATTCATTTACTTTTTCATCATTTGCTGCCCGCTTTCTTAAAAAGTGTATTTTTTCTTCAAAGCTATTCCCCGGGACATCTTCAAGATGGTAACTTTCCAACTCCATCTTGTAGTATGGCAGAGCACCCTTATAGTCACCATCCCGTTCATATAGCGCAATTATTGTTAATAATTGATTATAGAGACCTTCGGGATTCCCCCCCCAACATCCTTTAGGGATAGGCCCTGGAGATTTTTTTTTGCGCGCGCAGTCCCTGGCCTGGAGATAATCTCTGTAGTAATACTCCGCGCTTTTATTGCGGTCCCCATAGCCAGCATAGAGCCCCCCCACAAATCCATACGTAAAATACCCCACAGACGACCCCCATGCTGGAAATCTGGCACGATCCGCATCGCTAAAAGGCTTATTCCCATTTGTAGCAATATTTTTGATAGCGTAATCGATATCGCTTTTATCTTTTTCCAGCTCCAAAGCCTTTTCATTCGGAGTCAAATCCTCCCATGGAATTACAAGAAAACCGTCTTTATTTCTTATCTGTCGTTCAGCAGCTTCGGAGTATCCACTCCCGATAAAACCCGCAACCAGGAGTATCCCTAAAAAAAAATATGCACTTTTCATTTTAGTACCCCAAATGAACACAGTTCCCTCTTGAGTATATGTATTCAAAACTATAGTCCGTATAAACCCCAATTTTGCCATTCTGGTTCATCACTATCCTAGGGCCACTCCACTCAAAGAGCTTTGGGGGGCCTGCCGCTTCCCAAAGGCTTTGCCAATTTTGCGCATTGGAATATCCGCTCGCATACGACAAATCAACCGCATCTCCAAACATATGCCGACTTGTCCAAATTGATTCTGGCAATTCCTTCCCTTCTTTCAGATATTTGTCATATGCATTCTGATACAAATCCCAGTTCTTCCTGGGACTTCTATACCCGCTAGTAATCGCAACTCCGGGGAATCTGGCCTTAAGGTCCTTGGCCTCTTGTGCCCGGCTTGGATGAATATATGCGTCGCAATCTTTCCTTTGGACCAAATTTCCGTC
>Ga0154363_138_pt1 | contig 67812 bp, 64 predicted proteins | sample RifGroA2_FD_115891 | JGI IMG/M metagenome (GOLD analysis project Ga0154363, IMG submission 115891) | Elusimicrobia bacterium GWA2_62_23
GCCCGGGCATGGAGGCCACGTAGGTGCGGCGGTGGCCGCGGATCTCGCTCTCGTCGCGCACGCCGCCGAGCGACATCCGCACGAAGGTGCGGCCCATGGAGCGGGCGATGGAGCGGGCGATGGAAGTCTTGCCCACGCCGGGGGGGCCCACGAAGCAGAGGATGGGGCCGCGCAGCTTCTCGGTCAGCTTGCAGACGGCCAGGTACTCGAGCACGCGGTCCTTGGGCTTCTTCAGCCCGAAATGGTCTTCGTCCAGGATCTTCTTGGCCTTGCCCAGGTCGATCTCGTCCTTGGTCTCCGTCGCCCACGGCAGCGAGACCAGCCAGTCGAGGTAAGTGCGGCTTACCGTGGTCTCGGGGGAGAACGGCATCATCTTGGAGAGGCGGGCGAGTTCTTTCTCGGCGGCGGCTTCGGCCTCTTTGGGCATCTTGGCGGCCTTGATGCGCTTCTTGAGCTCGTCGATCTCCTTGGAGAAATCGTCCTTCTGGTGGAGCTCCTTCTGGATGGCCTTCATCTGCTCGTTAAGGTAATACTCTTTCTGGGACTTCTCGATCTGGGTCTTAACGCGCGTGTGGATCTTCTGCTCGATGTCGAGGATCTCCACTTCCTTGGCCAGGAACTTTATCAGCTTCTCCAGACGCTCGCGGGCCGATTCGGTCTCCAGCACGTCCTGCTTGTCGGCGAGGGCGAACATGGAATTGGCGGCGATGGTGTCGGACAATTTGGCGGGATCTTCCGTGTGCTGGAGGAACGAGGTGGAATCCAGGGTGATGCGGGTGCCGAGCTTCACGTAGGCTTCGAAGATCTCCACGGCGTGCCGCATCAGGGCGGTCACTTCGGCCGACTTCTCGGCCGGCTCTTCTGGATATTCGACCTCGGCGTAAAGGTGCGTCTTGCCGCCGTCGAGGGAGAGCTTCTTCACCCGGGCGCGGCGCCGGCCCTCCAGGAAGACGCGCATGGTGCCGTCGGGCATCTTGAGTGACTGCGAAACGAGGCTGACAACGCCGTACTCGTAGAGGTCTTCCGGGGCGGGGTCGTTGACGGTGGGTTTGCGCTGCGCGAGCGCCAGCAGGAACTTGCCCGCGGTCAGCGAGGCCTCTATGGCGGCCACGGATTTGGGGCGGTCCACGGAAAGGGGGAGCGCCATGTGGGGGAACATGACCACGTCGCGGATGGCTATGGCGGGCAGGGCCGCCGGATAAGTGATCTCGGTAGTTTTTTTGTCTTCCATCTTGAATGTCCTGGTGGAAACTGCGCCCCGCGCCCCCCGAAAAACCGCGGGGGCCCCTCCCGGGGGAGGGGCCCCGCCGGGCTACTTCTTGCGGTGCTCGAGCACGGCGTCGATGATGCCGTACTCCTTGGCCTGGGCGGCCGAGAGGTAGAAGTTGCGTTCCATGTCGGCGCGCACCTGGTCCGCCTTCTTGCCGGTGTGCTTGGCCATGATGTCTATCAGGCGGGTCTTGTTCTCCTGCATTTCGCGGCTCTCGATCTCGATATCGGTCGCCTGGCCGGAGATGCCGCCGCCCCAGATGAGGGGCTGGTGGATCATGATGCGGGAGTTGGGCAGGGCGTAGCGCTTGCCCTTGGAACCGGCGGCGAGCAGCACGGCGCCGAAGCTCATGGCCATGCCCATGCAGATGGTGGAAATGGGGGCCTTGATGAACTGCATCGTGTCGTAGACCGCGAGGCCGGCCGTCACCATGCCGCCGGGGGAGTTGATATAGAGGTTGATCTCCTTTTCCGGATCCTCGGCGTCGAGGTACAGCAGCTGCGCGATCACGGTGTTGGCGGAGGCGGTGGAAACCGCGCCCTCGGGATCGGTTATGAAGATGATGCGGTCGCGCAGCAGGCGGGAATAAATATCATACCCCACCATCGCGCCCGCGCCCTTCCAGGTCTCAATAATCGTCGGTATCAGCATAGTCCTCCCTAAGCCTCTAGTTAGTCTCTTCCTTAATTACGGCCCGTTCCTTCACGAGCGCCATGGTCTTGCTCTCCACCATGGACGCCCGGATGTACTCCTTGCGCTTCTCGAACAGCTCGCGGCCCTTCGCCTTCTCCTCTTCGGTGTTCAGGCGGGCCATCACCTTCGCCAGCTCGGCCTCGAGCTCCGCGTCGGTGGCCTCCACCTTCTCCTTCTTGGCGATGTGGTGCAGGATGTAGGTGAGGGAAAGATTGCGCTCGGCCACAGGCTTGAGGCGCTCCAGGAGGGACTCGTCGGGCAGGTGCTGCTCGGCGGGCGCGCGCTTCTTGAACAGTTCCAGGAGTTCCTGCGCTTCTTCCTTGACCAGCGTGGGGGGGAGCGCCAGCGGGTTGCTCTTTATCAGCGCGTCCTCCAGCTGACCGAGCATGTCCTTCTCGGTCCGCTCGGAGGCGCCCTGCTCCAGGAGCTTGCGCACGTTGGCCTTCAGCTCCTCCGCGGTCTTCACGCCGGCTTCCTTGAGGAAATTCTCGTCGAGCGGCGGGACCACCTTGCGCTTGATCTCGGTGACGGTGACCTTGAAATGCATTTTCTTGTCGCCGAACGGGGCGTCGAACTCGCGGCTCTCGCCGCGCTTCGCGCCGGTGACGGCGTCGGCCAGGCCCGCGATGGTCTGCGGGCTGGAGAGGTCCACGATCTCGCCCTTCACGGAGCCGTCCTGCACCTGGACGCCGTTCTCGAAGACGTCGTAGTCAACGATCACGAAATGTTCCTTGGAGGCGGCTTCATTCTCTTCGGCGGGCTTGAGGTAGGCGTTGTACTCGCGCACCTGGTCTATGTACTTCTCAACCTCGGAGTCGGTGACCTTGTGGGTCTTGCGTGTGGCGGCGATCTTCTCGTAGCCCTTGGGTTCGACGGTCGGGGAGCATTCGAACTGGATCTCGAAATAGAGGGCCTTGGCTGGCTCGTAGCTGACGTTCTTGAGCAGCGGCGAGACCACCGGGTTCAGCTGGGAGGCCTTGAGGATCTCGGGCAGCGCGGACTTGGCGGCTATGTCGAGCACCTCGTCCTTGACCATGGAGGGGAACTGGGCCTTTATCATGGCGAGCGGCACTTTGCCGACGCGGAAGCCGGGGAGGCTCACGACGCTCTGCAGACGCACCAGCGCCTCCTGGGAAGCGCCCTCGAGGGCCTTGGCGTCCACGTTGACCGCGAACACGTGCACGCAGCCTTCCTGTTTTATCTTCTTTATTTTGTCGCCGAAACCGAGCGGAATGTTCATTGTGCCTCCACGCAGATGTTTATATTTTATCCGGATGCCGGGACGGGGACTTGAACCCCGACGGGTGTTACCCCACATGGTCCTAAGCCATGCGCGTCTGCCAATTCCGCCATCCCGACCCGAATGCCCCCGCGGGCGCCGCAAATAAAAAGGAGTAATGAGTTCTGAGTATTCCGGGCAGGTCGCGCCTTCGCCGTTTTACTCGCCGACTACTCATTACTCCGCCGCTGAAAAATCTGTGTGGGCCATACGGGATTCGAACCTGTAACCTTACGCTTAAGAGGCGTCTGCTCTACCGTTGAGCTAATGGCCCGTCGCTATTTATTATACATAAAAGATAAAAAAAATTCAAAATACTTTCCTTACTATTCCCTTGCCGCTCGGAGAATTGCTATCTTGTCATCTATGATGACGAGCAAAACCGCGCTGCTCTGCCTGGCGGCCTTCCTGTCCGCGGCCCCGCTGCGCGCGCAGGAAGACCTGCGCAAGTTATACTACGACGCCGCCGCCCAGTGGATGGACGGCCGCCCCGAGGACGCCGCCGGCGCCCTCAAGTACGTGGTGTACCGTTCCTCCGATCAGGCCCTGACCGGGGCGGCCCTGCGCGACCTCGCCGCCCTCCTCGCCGAAGGGGGCAAGAACGCCGAGGCCCTGGCCTACCTGGCCAAGGGCGAGCTCGCCGAGCCGGAAGATTTCTACCTGCACCTCGAGAAAGGCTGGAACCTGCTTAGCCTGGAGAAGTTCCAGGACGCCAGGGCCGCCTTCGAGAAAGCCGGCACGCTCACGGCCGACCAGGACCTGGCCAACCAGGCCAGGCTGGGCCAGGCGATGGCGGAAGCCGAACTGGCGGGGCCGGGCGCCGCTATCGACGGGCTGCGCGGCATCTACACCCGCTATCCTTACCTGCTCTCTCCCGCGGCGCAGCTCATCAGCGAGAACCTCGTGAAGATCAAGAAGCGCCCGCACGCCGTCAACTTTATAAAGGAAGCCCTTACCTACGATCCGCGCAACATCCAGGCCGAGATCGACCTGGCCCGCCTCTACGAGGACTCGGATTTCTACGTGCCGGCCTGGCAGACCTACTACACCCTCTCCGACATCGACCCCAAAGAGCCTTTCTTCGCCGAGAAGGAGAAGAAGCTGCGCAAATACGTAAAGGGGAAGATAGATAACCTGCTGTACTGGGCCCGCATGGCGTGGCCGTCGCGCAAGGCGCCGGTGCCGCCCGGCCCCGGCCCGGCGGTGCGGGTGGCCCTTTACGCCGACAAGGAAGGCGTGCCTGCCCTGATCAAGAGTTTCAACTTCATCGCCGCTTCCGATTTCGACCTGGTGGACTCCCGGCTGGGCCGGGTGGTCTCCGGCAAGAGCGGAATGCAGTGGTCGGTCGCCTACGACGAGATGAACCGCATCTACGAGGTGCGCGACAGCATGGGGGCCACCGCCCACACCACCAACAACAGCCTGCGCATAGTGCCCAAGGCTGCCGGCGGCGTGATCCTTATAAAGAACCCGGAATTGCCCGACGCCCACGGGGTGAACAGGGGCGACAAGGAACTGGCCGGAGAGATCAACGCCCTGGCCAAGGGAAAGGGTTTCTGGCTCGTCAACGAGACCTCGGTGGAGACCATGGTGGGGCCGGTGACGGCCCAGGTCTCCGACGGGTCCAGGATGGCGGAACAGCTTAAGGCCGTGGCGGTAACGGCCCGCACGCGCCTCACCCGGCTGGCCCGCATGACCTCGCACGCCAGCATGGACTACCATCTCTGCGATTCGGCCCACTGCCTGGCCTACGCCGGCCTGCAGGCCGAAAGCGCGGCCGCCGGCGCCGCGGCCCGGGACACCCGCGGCGAAACGCTGATGGCGGGGGACAGCCTCGCGCCCGCCGACTTCCACCGCGCCTGCGGCGGGATCACGGCCGCCGGCGCCGACGACGGCGCCCGCCCCCTGCCGCGCATGACCCCCTTCAATTTCTACGCCCACACGCTCAAATCCCCGCCGGACGGGCTCTACTGCCTGGCCGAGGACAAGACCACCGCCTCCGACGTTTACTGGACGCTGATGCTGCAGCCGCGCTGGATAGAATCCCGCCTGAACCGGACCGAAAAGATAGGCTACCTCCGCGCGATAGTTCCGCTGGCCAGGGAGCCGGGCGGCAGAGTGAAGGCCGTGCGGTTCGAGGGCACGGCGGGTTCGGCCGTGGTGCGAGGGAACGAGGCTATAGCCGCCGCGCTCGGTGCGGGAACGCTCCGCTCCGGACTGTTCAGCGTACGCCCGGTCTTCAGGGGGAAATACCCGGCTTTCTTCATCCTGCGGGGCATAGGCACGGGCGACGGCTCGGGACTCTGCGTGCTCGGCGCGCGGGGCATGGCCAAGGCGAAGGCGGCCGCGTACAAGGATATCCTCCGCCACTACTTCCCACTATATAAGGTAAGCAAAGGGCGCTAGAAGATGGTAAAGGTCGCTCACCTGATCACACGGCTGGACTTCGGCGGCGCCCAGGCCAACACACTTTACACAGTAGCCCGGCTGGACCGCGCCCGCTTCGACGCGCTGATCGTCGCCGGGCCGGGCGGCATCCTGGACTCCAGGGGCGAGCCGGGCCGCCTGCTGCACGCTTCCCTCCTGAGGCGCGAGATCTCTCCCGTAGGGGACCTGGCCGCCCTGCTGCAGCTGCGCGCCGTCCTCGCCGGCCTGAAGCCGGTCATCGTACACACCCATTCCTCCAAGGCCGGCATCCTGGGCCGCCTGGCCGCCGCCCTCGCCAAAAGCCCCGTGGTGGTCCATACTTTCCACGGCTTCGGTTTCCACCCGCTGCAGAACCCGCTCAAGAGGGGTTTCTTCGTCCTGCTGGAGAAGGTCTGCGCGCGCTTCAGCGACGCGCTGATCTTCGTTTCCAGGGCCAACATGGAGACCGCCAGGGCCGCCGGCATAGGCGACCCCGCAAAGTACCGGCTCATCCGCAGCGGCGTGAAGCTGGCCGGCTACCCGGCGAAGATAGACCGCGCCGCCGTGCGAGCGCGGCTGGGCCTGGCGCCGGACGACGTGGTGACCCTCAGCATCGGCAACGCCAAGCCCCAGAAGAACCCCGGCCACTTCCTGGAAGCCGCGGCCAGGATCGCCGCGCGCAGGCCCGGGGCCAGGTTCGTTTTCGTGGGAGGGGGAGAAGAGCTGCCGGCGTTGCGCGCCGAGGCGGCGGCCCGCGGACTTGAAAAGACCTGCCTGTTCCCCGGCTGGCGCGAGGACACGCCCGAACTGCTGGCGGCCTCGGATATTTTCGCGCTGACCTCGCTGTGGGAAGGGCTGCCCCGAAGTTTGGTGGAAGCGCTCAAGACCGGCCTTCCCGCGGTCTGCTACCGCACTGACGGGGTGGCCGATTTGCTCAAGGACGGCGTGAACGGCTTCTGCGTGCCGCAGGGCGACCTGGACGCGTTCTGCTCCTCGCTCGAGAGCCTCGTGGCAGACACGGCCCTGCGCGCCCGCCTCGCCGCCGGGGCCGCCGCCGCCGACCTGGCGGAATTCGACATTGATTTCATGGTCAGGCAGCAGGAAGAACTTTACACCGAACTGCTCAGGCAGAAAGGATACGCCGGATGAAACCTACCGTCTCCGCAGTGATCCCGGTCTTCAACGAGGCCGCCAGCCTCCCCGGCTTTGCCGCCGAACTGGAAGCGGGCCTGGCCCGCCTCAAGGTTCCGTTCGAGGTGATCTGGGTGGACGACGGCAGCACGGACGGCTCTTTCACCAAGCTCTCGGAACTGGCCGGGCGGCCCGGCCACAGGGCCCTGCGCCTCGCCAAGAACTACGGCCAGACCGCGGCGCTGGCAGCCGGCATCGCCGAGGCGGCGGGCGACTGGATAGTGACGCTGGACGCCGACGGGCAGAACGACCCCGAGGACATCCCCCGGCTCTTCGCGGCGGCCGCCGCCGGCACCGACGTGGTGAGCGGCTGGCGCAAGGCGCGCCAGGACGCTTTCTTCTCCCGCATCCTGCCGTCCAGGGCGGCGAACTTCGTGATATCCGCCGTTACCGGGGTCAAGCTCCACGACTTCGGCTGCACCCTCAAGGTTTACCGGGCCTCCCTTCTGAAAGCCGCGGACCTCTACGGGGAAATGCACCGTTTCCTCCCGGCGATACTGGCCTACGACGGGGCTTCTGTGTCGGAACTGGAGGTTAACCACAGGCCGCGTAAGGCCGGAGCCTCCAAATACGGGATAGCCCGCACCTTCAAAGTGGTGCTGGACCTCCTGACGGTAAAGTTCATGGGAGACTTCATCACCAAACCCATTTACCTGTTCGGCGGCCTCAGCCTGGCCCTGCTCGCGGCCTCCGCCCTCATGGCCGGTTGGACTCTCTACAACAAGTTCTTCAACGCCATCTTCGTAAAGGACCAGCCGCTCTTCCTGGTGGCCATCTTCTTCGCCCTCGTGGCGGTGCAGTTCGCCTTCATGGGGCTCATCGCCGAGGTGCTGATCAGGACCTACCACAGCGCCAACCGCAGGCCCCCCTGGTCGGTGGCGGAACGGAAGGGCGGCCACGCCGCCTGAGCCCCGTCTCCGTTGACTAACCGCCGCATAGTTGATATCTTATTGTTCTTATGCAGGAAAACGATCCCCTTGTTTTCAGGTACGCGGACATAAAGGCCGAAGGCGGGCGCAACGTCAAGCTGGCCCCGGCCCCGGCCGCCTACGCCGACGTTTTCGACTCCCCGGACACGCTCAAGAAGCTCCGCCTGGAGCTGGATTTCTCCGTCGGGGGGGACTCCATCCTGCTGGAAGGGCGCATATACGCGGAACTCGAGCTTATCTGCGCCCGCTGCGGCGATCCCCTGGCCCGCGCTTTTGAGGACTCTTTTGACGAGGTGTATCCGGATTCGCTAGAATATATAGATGCGCGCGAATTAATAAGGGAGACCGTGGCCCTGGTCGCGCCTATAAAGGTCCTGTGTTCGGACGCCTGCAAGGGCCGCTGCCTGGTCTGCGGCGTCAACCGCAACAGCAAGACCTGCGGATGCAGGACCGACAAGGCCAGCCCGTTCTCGGCCCTGAAAGACCTGGACCTGAAGACCCCGGGAAAGCCCGGCAAGAAGAATTCGAAGTAAAACAATGAGGTGCTACTATGCCGAATCCTAAACGTAAACATTCCCCGATGCGCCGTGACAAGCGCCGCGCCCAGAACTGGAAGCTCGAGGTGAAGTCCCTGTCCTCCTGCGGCCAGTGCGGCGCGCTCCGCCTGCCCCACCGCGTCTGCCCGTCCTGCGGCTCCTACAACGGCAAGATAGAAGTCGCCCCCAAGGCCGCCAAAGGCGAAGAGGGCAAGGATCAGAAATAAGCCGGGGCAAGCATGCGAATAGCGCTTGACGCCCACGGCGGCGACTTCGGCCTGAAGCCCAATATCGAGGGGGCTCTGCTCGCGGCCAAAAAGCTGCGGCATGAGATTATCCTCGTAGGCCGGGACCCCGAGATCCGGGAGGAGCTGCGCCGCCTCGGCGCGGAAGACCCGGAACGCATCAGCATAGTCCACGCCCCGCAGCTGGTGGAGATGTCGGCCGAGCCGGTGGAAGAGTGCCGCGCCAAGCCCGACTCCTCGCTGATGGTCGCGGCCGGCCTGGTGCACGAGGGAAAAGCCGACGCGTTCGTTTCGGCGGGTAATTCCGGGGCCATCATGGTGGCCGCGCTCCTCAAGATGAAGCGTATCCCCGGCGTTATACGCCCCGCCATAGCCGCCCCGCTGCCCACCTACAAGGGCACTTCGGTACTGCTCGACGCGGGCGCCAACATGGACTGCAAGCCCTGGCACCTGGCCCAGTTCGCGGTCATGGGGTCCGTATACATGAAGTCCCTGTTCCGGATAGAGAACCCCACGGTAGGCCTCCTCTCCATAGGCGAAGAGGAAACCAAGGGCAATTCTCTGGTGCAGGAAACCCTGCCGCTCATAAAGAACATGGGCGTCAATTTTTACGGCCCGGTGGAAGGCCGAGATATCCCAGACGGCCTGACCGACGTGGTCGTGGCCGACGGTTTCACCGGCAACGTGGCGCTGAAGCTTTACGAGGGCACGGCCAAGACGGTCTTCCGGATGCTGAAAGACCAGATCATGGGCAAGTTCACCTACAAGATCGGAGCCATGCTGATGAGCAAGCTTTTCAGGGAAATGAAGACCAAGATGAGCGTGGACGTTTACGGCGGCGCCCCGCTGCTGGGCGTGAACGGCGTGGTGATAGTCTGCCACGGCAAGATAACCCCCAACGCGGTCTTCAACGCCCTGCGCGTCAGCGGCGAACTGGCCGCGGCGGGCATGGTCTCCCATATCCGCAAGCAGATGGAGCAGGTGAAGGACCGCATCGCCGAGGCCAAGGAGGCCGAAGCTTGAAACGCCTCGAGGGGAAAGCCGCCATCGTGACCGGCGCCGCCCGCGGCATAGGCCTGGAAATCGCCATGGCCTTCGCGGCCGAAGGCGCCTCCGTGGCTGTGGCCGATCTCGACGGGGCCGATTCCACCGCCGCCGCCGAGGCGATAACCGCCAGGACCGGCGCGAAGACCCTGGGCCTGGGGCTGGACGTTTCCAAAGAGGCCGACTGCGACCGCGCCATCGAGGATACCGCCAAAGCCTTCGGCAAAGTGGACATCCTCGTGAACAACGCCGGCATCACCAAGGACAATCTGGTGCTCCGGATGAAGGCGGAGGATTTCGACTCGGTCATCAGCGTGAACCTCAAAGGGTCGTTCCTGATGGCCAAGGCGGCCTCCCGGCTGATGCTCAAAGCCCGGACAGGGCGCATCATAAACATTTCCTCGGTGGTAGGGCAGAGCGGGCAGGCGGGGCAGGCCAACTATTCGGCCTCCAAGGCCGGCCTGATAGGCCTCACCAAGTCGCTCGCGCGCGAGTTCGCGCCGCGGCAGGTGCTGGTGAACGCGGTGGCGCCGGGCTTCATCCGCACGCGCATGACCGAGGGCCTCAAGGACGAGGCCAAAGCCAAGATCTCAGAGATGATACCGCTGGGCCGCATGGGCGAGCCCGGCGAGGTGGCGAAAGCGGCGCTGTTCCTGGCCGGAGAAGATTCCGCCTACATCACGGGCCAGGTGCTGGCCGTGAACGGCGGGCTCTACATGTGATTCAAGCGGATTCAAACTAAGCAGGAGGGTAACGCAATGGCAGTAACCGAAAACCTGGAAGAAAGAGTGAAGAAGATCATAGTCGAGCAGCTGGCCGTGGACGCGGCCGAAGTCACCCCGCCGGCCCAGTTCGTGCAGGACCTCGGCGCGGACTCGCTCGACACCGTCGAGCTGGTCATGGCGCTCGAAGAGGAATTCGACATAGAGATCCCGGACGAGGACGCCGAGAAGATAAAGACCGTCGGCGAAGCCGTCACCTACATCAAGGAAAAAGCCGGCAAGAAAGACTGAGTTCCCCCGACGGGACCCCATGTCTTCCCTTGAAGAAGTAATAGGATACAGTTTCAGGGACAAGGAGCTGCTCTCGGAGGCGCTGACCCACAAGTCGCACGCCACCGAAAGCGGTTCTCCCCGGTACAACGAGCGCCTGGAATTCCTGGGCGACAGCGTGCTGGGCCTGATCGTATCCTATTATCTTTTCCTTAAGAACCCCTCGGAGGACGAGGGGTTCCTCTCCAAGACCAAATCGGCCCTTGTCTCAAGGGCCAACCTGGCCAGGTGGGCGGAGGCGCTCGACCTGGGGCACCGCCTCAACCTGGGCGCCGGCGAGCACCTGAGCGGCGGCACCCGCCGCCATAGCAACCTGGCCAACGCCATGGAGGCGGTGCTGGGCGCGGTCTACCTCGACGGCGGCCTCGCCCCCGTGGAAAAGATCGTGATCCCCTGGCTGGAGGGGCATACCCCGGCCACGCTGGACATAGACCACAAGAGCGCGCTGCAGGAACTGATACAGAAAAAGCACAAGCGCCCGCCGGACTACGAACTGACCGGCGAAACCGGGCCCGAGCACAACAAGGTCTTCACCGTACGCGTTCACCTCGGCAAGAAGACCCTGGGCCTCGGCACAGGCAAGAACAAGAAGGAAGCCCAGCAGGCCGCCGCCCGCAACGCCCTCGACTACCTCAGCACCCACGACCTGCCCCAGGGCGGGATCTGACCTGCCGGGCCACGGAGAAAAATTCTGCCGGAACGGATCTGTTGCAATACCGAATTCCTCCCTTACCGTCTGCTGCGCGCGGCCCGGATAGGCGCGCTCAGATTCACCGATCCTGACCGACACGCGGCCATACTCTCGGTCAGAGCGGCAGGCAGGGTAGCTGCTCTGCTGGCCCGCGGGGCGAACCGCAGCATTCTTGCCTCGGGAGAAGCAGAGGTCTACACCCTGCTGCAACGGGCCCTGAAGGGAAAAAACCGCATCTCCTCGCATAGCCTCCTGCCGCTGACGGCCGACATCTTTCTGCACACAAAAAAAGTCATCTCAACGATGCACGACTGCCGCCCCGGCAGGACCGCCGCTCCGGAACTAATCGCGGCTCTCATGGACGGCGCGGGTGCCCTGCTCCACTGCCTTGAACTTCAGATCGGCGCGGCTTCCAAGCAAGGAGCGGAGTTCTACGGCCGCAAATTCAAGGAAACCGAATCGCCCCTCAGGGAAACCCTCAGGCAGGCAAGGATAACGGCCATCTGCCTTCCGGCGGAGAGACGGCCGCTCCACACAGCGACAGTGCTCACCGCCTTCTCCGAGCTGCTTACCTCGATATCCAGAACGGCGTACGCCGCCTCCAAAAGGATGAAGCGCCGCCACAGATAAAGCTGCGCGCCATTTATGAAAACCGCCAGGACCGAGTACACGGACGAGACCTTCGCCGGCCTATTTCTCCGGGAGGGGACTTTCGAATCCAAGACCTTCCAGGACTGCGTGTTCCGCAACTGCGACCTCACCAAAGCCGTCCTGCGTTTCTGCAAGTTCACCGACTGCCGCTTCGAAAGCTGCAACCTCAGCCTCGCCAAATTGCAGGGTTCCGTCTTCTCCGGCGCCTCTTTCAAGGATTCCAAACTGGTAGGGGTGAACTGGACTGAGGCCCACTGGCCCAGGATCCGCCTGGCCTGCCCCGTGGAGTTCATCAACTGCCTCCTCAACGATTCCGTCTTCCTGGGCCTTGCCCTGCGCGGCACCCGCATCTCGCGCTGCCAGGCCAGGGGCGCAGATTTCCGCGAAACGGACCTGGCGAAAGCCGACCTGACCCATACTGATTTTTCCGGCGCCGTCTTCGGCGGCACCAACCTCGCCGAGGCCGACCTGAGCAAGGCCTGCAACTACGCCATCCGCCCCGACGACAACAAGATCAAAGGCGCCAGGTTCTCGCTGCCCGAGGCCATGGCCCTCCTGTACTGCCTCGACATCAAGCTGGGCTGATCCCGCCGTGGGCCTTAGGACCCATCCCGCGCTGGGCCCAAAGAGGGTTGATATCCGTCAACCCGGGTGATACAACATAGCATGAACCCCGCATGCTCCGCCAAGGCCTTAGCACTCCTGCTGCTCGCGCTAGCCGCCGCCCCGGCGGGAGCGGAAATGGCCTTTGGGGAACTCCTTTCCTCCGCACCCGGCATCTACTCCCAGGATATCGCGCTGGCGCAGCTCCCGGACCCGGTCAGGGCCGGCGGCGAGCGGCTGCGCGACGCGGTGGCCGACAGATCTTCAACGCCTGCCGGCTATGACGCCCAAAAGGCCGGCCGCCTGGCGGCCATTGCAGCCGAGCGGGTAGGCTACGGACTTAAAGGCCGGTGCTATAACTGGGTCTGGAAGGACCTGATGGCCGCGGGCTTTCCTTATGAAGAGACCGTTCCCGACCCCAGCGCCTACATGTTCGCCGACTGGGCGAAAGAGGACGAGGCGCGCGCGGCCCGCTTCGGGCTGAAGGTGATCCCGACCCCGGACAGCTTCGAGGAAATGCCGCTGGGCAGCGTGGTAGTCTACGCCCCCGGGCAGGAATTCGCTTACGGCACGGCCAATCCGGAACACGGACATATAGAAATCATCACCGACCAGGACGGCGTCAGGTACGGTTGCAGCGACGGTTGCTGGGAAGTAGGCGGCCGCGGGGAGTTCCTGCGGGCCCAGAAGGCCAAGAAGGACGTGACCGTGCTGGTGCCCGTGAACTGAGAATTCAGGACGAATTGATATAATTTAAGCGCCGGCTTGCCGGCGCTTTGATTTTACCCTGCGGGGGGAGAATATGAAAAAAATAACCAAACGTTCCGATTTCGACGCCGAGCTGGCCGCCGGCGACCGGCTGGCCCTCTTCTACTCCGCCTATTGCCCTTTCTGCCAGATGTTCCTGCCGGCCTTTGAAAAGCAGGCGAAGGCCGCCCCGGGAACCTTCGTGCTGGTCTGCACCGACGACCTCCCGGAACTCGAAGACCTCTTCGCGGTAGAGGTGGTCCCCACGGCCCTTTTCTTCCGCAAGGCCAAACTCGCCTCCAGGCTGGACGGCGCGCTGGGCCGCGGGCTCAGCGAGGAAGGTCTGGCCGCCTTCGCCAAAGCCTGCCGCGGCGCCAAATGACCCGCCCGCGCATAAAGATCATCCTGGTGCGCCCGAGGAACCCCGACAATATCGGGGCCGCCGCCAGGGCCATGGCCAACTTCGGCCTTCCCGAGCTGGCCCTGGTTTCCGCCTTCGACTCCGACTGGGCCGAGGCGGCCGCCTGCTGGCGCAAGGAAGCCTCCGTATCGGCCATAGGGGCCATGGACGTGATCGGCAACGCCGCGCTTTACCCCGACATTCCGTCGGCCGCAGCCGACTGCGCGGCCCTTTTCGGCACGTCCTCCCTGCACAGGCTCAAGCCGGACCGGGACGTGCTGCCACTGCGCGACGCCGCCGGGGCCTTCGCCGCCTGCGGCGGAAAAGCCGGGGTTCTCTTCGGCTCCGAAAAAACGGGCCTGACCAAGGAAGACCTTTCTTTTTGCTCCGCCATCATCAACATCCCCACGCAGGACCGCCAGCCGTCGATGAATCTGGGCCAGGCCGTGGCGGTGGCCGCTTACGAATTCAGCGGCCGCCGCGAGGCGCAGCCGGCGGCCGGCAGGGCCGCGGCGCCCGCCATGCCGCCGGCGGAACTGGAACGCTTCGTGGAGAAGATCCGCGCGAAGCTCGCGCGCGAGGCCGGGCCGCATTGGGCCGGCGAGGCGCAGGCCCGTGCCATCCGGCGCGGCCTCACGGACGCGCGCCTGACCAAGGACGCCAGGACCGCGCTGAAGCTGCTGCTTAAGGATTAGAAAGCGGGGCGGACGGCCCCGAGTAGTTCTTTTACGCCCGGGAAACGACCCGACGGCACGTTGGGCGCGCCCAGCATGAGGTACTGCTCCCTGGTCAGGGGCGGCTGCGGCAGCAGGGCGAAGAACGGCAGCAGCGGCAGGAAGAAAACCCTCGGCAGCCCGATGACCGCCCGCCGCACCCCGCGCGCCGCCAGGCCGCGGCGGAAAAGTTCCGCAAAATCCAGCCGCTCCTCTCCGCCCAGCTCGTACACCCCGGCGGGCACCCCGCCCCTGACGGCCAGCGCGAAGCAATCGGCAACGTCCTCGAGCGAGACCGGCGCCGCCCAGGCGTCGGATGGCGCCGCGAGGAAAGGGACGAAGCGCGCCAGCCTTTCCAGATCGGAGAACAGCTTCTGCCCCGGCCCGGTTATGAGCGACGGCCGGAAGATCACGCACTCCAGACCGGAAGCCGACAGGAGTTCCTCGGCAAGGGCCTTGGTGGCCTGGTAGGCGGAGGGGGAAGCCGTGGCAGCGCCGAGCGCGGACATCTGGATGAACCGGCGGACCTTGCAGCGGGCGGCCCCTTCAGCCAGGCGGCGCGTATATTCCAGATGCACTTTCCCGAAAGTCTCGGGGCCCTCTTCCTTTATTATCCCCAGCAGGTTTATCACCAGTTCCGGGCGGTGCTCCAGCACGAGGCCGGCGAGGTCCTCCGTGAACGGGGGGAAGACGCCGTTAAGGCCCAGGCCGCGGAACTGTTCCGGCCGCCGGGAAGGCAGCACCAGTTCATGACCGACGAGGCGCTTTAAAAGCGCCCGCCCAACGAAGCCGCCGGCGCCCGCGACAAGGATCTTCATATCAAAGATTCTATGAAACTTTTTCCGCTTTTAAGCATCTAACCGGCCTGGGCAGGCCGAGACAACGCGGCTCGTACCGGCCCCTGAAATTATTTAGTAGAATTTCACTGATGCGCCAATATCTGGCTATCCTTCTTACAGCGGGCTTCGGCCTCTCCGTTGCGGCGGGGATGGTGCTCTTTTCCGTCCTCTTCGGGCCCAAAAAGAAGTCCCCGGTCAAGCAGGAACCTTTCGAATGCGGCATGCCGCCCGCCATGGAGTCCCGCGGCATGGCCCGGGTCAATTTCTACCTGGTCGCCGTCCTCTTCGTGATGTTCGACATCGAAATAGTCTTCCTCTACCCCTGGGCCGTCTCGTTCACGCAGCTGGGCCCCGGGGCTTTCTACGCCATGGCCGGCTTCCTCGCCGTGCTGTTCGCGGGCCTGGTCTACGCCGTGAAGAAAGGAGCGCTCGAATGGGATTAGAGACCGCCTTCGGCCACTCCTACCTGACCACGCGGCTGGACGAGGCCGTGAACTGGGCGCGCAAGTATTCCTTCTTCAACTATCCGTTCGTCACCGCCTGCTGCGGCATGGAATTCATGTCCACGTTCGCCTCCACCTACGACATCGCCCGCTTCGGCGCCGAATATCCCCGCTTCTCGCCGCGCCAGGCCGACGTGCTGTTCGTGGTGGGCACGGTCAACGAGAAGCTGGCCCCGGTGCTAAAGCGCGTCTATGACCAGATGTGCGAGCCCAAGTGGGTGGTCTCCTTCGGCGTCTGCGCCACCTCCGGGGGCTTCTACGACAACTACGCCACCGTGCAGGGCATAGACAAGATCATCCCCGTGGACATCTACATCCCGGGCTGCCCGCCCCGCCCCGAGGCGGTCCTGGACGCCCTGGTGAAACTGCAGGAAAAGGTCGCGAAGGAATCCGTGCTCGACAGGAAGTATAAATGACCAGCTACCTGCTCGAGACCCTGAAGTCCAAATTCCCGGACGCCGTCCTGGAAACGCACGCCTTCCGCGGCGACGAGACGGCGCTGGTCGGGAAGGAGGACCTGCTGCGGGTCGCGGCCTTCCTGCGCGACGAACTCGGTTTCGACATGCTGATGGACCTGACCGCCGCCGACTACCTGCCGCGCGACCCGCGTTTCGAACTGGTCTGCCACCTTTACTCCACGCGCCACAACTACCGCCTGCGCCTCAAGTGCCCCGTCGGGGGGGACGCGCCGGCCGTGGCCTCCCTCACCGGGCTCTGGGCCGGAGCCAACTGGTTCGAACGTGAGGTCTGGGACATGTTCGGCATAAATTTCGAGGGTCACCCCGACCTGCGCCGCATCCTGATGTACGACGGCTTCGAAGGCCACCCGCTGCGCAAGGATTACCCGCTTAAACAGCGCCAGCCGAGGATCCCGCACAGGGACTGACGATGCAGACCAAGACCCCCGAACCCCAGAAGAACTGGAGCCTCGAGAAGCTCGAGGACGGGCGCATGGTGCTCAACATGGGCCCCTCGCACCCGGCCATGCACGGCATCGTAAGGATACTGCTCACCGTGGACGGGGAACGCGTCTCCGACGCCGACATAGAGATAGGCTATCTGCACCGCGGCTTCGAAAAGACCTGCGAGAACGTGACCTGGAACCAGTGCGTGCCGTACACAGACCGCCTCAACTACGTCTCGCCTTTCATCAACAACGCGGGCTTCGCGCTCGCAGTGGAAAAGCTGATGGGCATTGAGGCCCCGCCCCGCGCCCAGTATATCCGGGTGATCATGAGCGAGATCTCCCGCATCACCGACCATCTCACCTGCATAGGCGCCAACGCCATGGAGCTCAGCGCCTTCACCGTCTATTTCTACCTCATCAACGCCCGCGAGGTCCTCTACCGCCTGGGCGATTCCGCCGCCGGCGGCCGAGTGACGCCCGCTTACGCCAGGGTGGGCGGCCTCACCCGCGACCTGCCCCCCGATTTCAAGCGCGACACCGTGGAGGCGTTCAAGGTCCTGAAGAAGAACCTCGACGACGCCGACAAACTCCTGACCCGCAACCGCATCTTCTACGACCGCCTGCACGGCACCGGGCACATCTCCAAGGAGGACGCCATCGCCCACTCCTTCACCGGGCCGGCGCTGCGCTCCACCGGCGTGCCGCTGGACGTGCGCAAGGCCACGCCCTACCTGGTCTACGACCGCTTCGATTTCGACATCCCCGTGGGCTCCAACGGCGACAACTACGACCGCTACCTCGTGCGCATGGAGGAGATCCGCCAGAGCGTGCGCATAGTGGAGCAGGCGCTGGCCCAGCTGCCCGACGGCCCTGTGAACCACCCGGCTTTCGACGTCTCCCTGCCGCCCAAGGAAGAAGTGTACGGCAATATCGAGGCCTTGATGGCCCATTTCAAACTCACCTTCGAAGGCGTCAAGCCGCCCAAGGGCGAGGTGTACCAGGCCGTGGAAGGCGGCAACGGGGAGCTCGGCTTCTACCTGGTCAGCGACGGCAGCGGCCGCCCCTGGCGCCTGCGCGTGCGCCCGCCCTGCTTCTCGCTCACCGGCGGCCTGGCGCAGATGATCAAAGGCGGCTACATCGCCGACATCGTGGCCACTTTCGGCCAGATCAACATGATAGGCGGGGAGCTGGAGCGCTGATGCCTTTCACGCTCACCGAAACTTTCAAGACCAGGGCCGCGCTGGTCTGCGCCAGGTACCCGCGCAAGGATGCGGCCCTGATACCGCTGCTGCAGGAACTGCAGCGGGAGAAAGGCTACGTCGCGGAAGAGGCCATGGACGCGCTGGCCGTTTTCCTGGGCCTGCCTTATTCCAGGGTCAAGGCCGTGGTCACTTTCTACACGATGTTCAACCGCGTTCCCGCCGGCAAATACCACCTGCAGGTCTGCCGCAACGTCTCCTGCCATATGGCCGGCGCCCCCGGCCTGCTGGCGCGGCTGCGGGAGAAGCTCGGCATAGCCGAGGGGGAGACCACGAAGGACGGCCTGTTCACGCTGTCGGCCGTGGAATGCCTGGGCGCCTGCGGCACGGCCCCGGTAATGCAGGTCAACGACACCTATTTCGAGAAGCTCGACGCCGGGAAGCTGGACGCTCTGCTTGAAGACCTAAGACATGGCCGCCTGAGGGCCATAGGCCGTTGATGCGGCACCGACTCATGTCATGGAAAATATCCTTCTAAAAGATAAAGTCGAAAGCCTCGAGGGCTATTTCGCCGCGGGCGGCTACCGGCCGCTCAAGAAGGCGCTCGCCATGAAGCCGGCCGAGATCACCGAGGAAGTGAAGAGATCCGGGTTGCGCGGCCGCGGCGGCGCGGGCTTTCCCACGGGGCTCAAGTGGTCTTTCATCCCCAAGGACGCGCAGGGCCCCCGCTACCTGGTGTGCAACGCCGACGAGGGCGAGCCCGGCACCTTCAAGGACCGCGAGCTGATGCTCAAAAATCCGCATGCGCTGATAGAGGGCATGGCCATAGCCGGCTACGCCATAGGCGCCGGCGCGGGCTACATCTATATCCGCGGCGAGTTCGCCGCCGAAGCGGACCTCCTCGAGCGGGAGATCTTCGCCGCGCGGGGCAAAGGTTTTATAGGCTCGAATATCCTGGGGTCCGGCTTCTCTTTCGAACTTTACGTGCACCGCGGGGCCGGCGCGTATATCTGCGGCGAGGAGACCGCCCTGCTGGAATCGCTGGAAGGCTTCAAAGGCCAGCCGCGCCTCAAGCCCCCGTTCCCGGCGGTAAAGGGCCTGTTCGGGGCCCCCACGGTGATCAACAACGTGGAGACCCTGGCCGCGGTACCGGCGATAATAGAGAAAGGCGGCGCCTGGTACGCCTCCATCGGCACGCCCAAGAGCGCCGGCACCAAGCTTTTCTGCGTCAGCGGCCCGGTCAATAAACCCGGGGTCTACGAGCTGCCGCTCGGCGTGAGCTTCAAGGAGCTGCTGGAGAAGCACTGCGGGGGGCTGAAAGCCGGGGTAAGGCTGAAGGCCGTGATCCCCGGCGGTTCCTCCACCCCGGTGCTCACCGCCGCCGAGGCCATGGCCGCGGCGCTGGACTACGAATCCCTGGCGGCCGCGGGCTCCATGCTGGGTTCCGGCGCGGTGATAGTCATCCCCGAGGGCCAGTGCATGGTGAAGCTCCTGCAGGTCCTGGCCCGCTTCTACCACCACGAGTCCTGCGGGCAGTGCACCCCCTGCCGCGAAGGCTGCGGCTGGATAGAGAAAATTTTGAACCGCCTCGAAGAAGGGCGGGGGACCGCCCGGGACATCGAGACCCTTTACTCGGCGGCCGACGGCATGCTGGGCCGCACCATCTGCCCGCTGGCCGACGCCATGGCCATGCCGGTGATGAGTTTCGTGAAGAAATTCCGTGAAGAGTTCGAGGCGCACGCGGCCGGCCGCTGCTGCGCCCCGGAAGCCGCGGGGAAACACTGATGCCGAAACTGACCATCGACGGCAAGACCCTGGAGGTCGCCAAGGGGACCACGGTCCTGGAGGCGGCCCAGCAGCTGGGCGTCCACGTCCCGCGCTATTGCTACCACCCCAAGCTTTCGGTTTCCGGCAACTGCCGCATGTGCCTGGTGGAAGTGGAGAAGTCCCCGAAGCTGCTGACCGCCTGCTCCACCGAAGCCGCCGAAGGCATGGTGGTGCATACCGCCACGGAAAAGGTGAAAGCCGCCAGGCGCGACGTGCTGGAATACCTCCTTCTCAACCACCCGCTGGACTGCCCCGTCTGCGACCAGGCCGGCGAATGCGGCCTGCAGGACTACTACATGGAGCACAGCCGGGCCAAAAGCCGCTTCCCGGCCGAAGACAAGGTCCGCCGCCAGAAGCGCCGCCCCCTGGGCCCGCACCTGGTGCTGGACAACGAGCGCTGTATCCTCTGCACCCGCTGCGTGCGTTTCTGCGCCGAGGTCACCAAGACCGCCGAGTTGGAGGTCATGGAGCGCGGCGACCGTTCTTTCATAGACCTCAAGGAAGGCCGGGCACTGGACAACGGCTACTCGCTCAATATCGCCGACGTCTGCCCCGTGGGCGCCTGGACCTCGAGGGATTTCCGCTTCAAGCAACGCGTCTGGTTCCTCAAAAAGACCCCCACGGTCTGCCTGGGCTGCGCCACCGGCTGTCTTACCGAAGTGCACCACAACGAAGGCGCCATCTACCGCGTCATGCCGCGGCCCAACGCCGAAACCAACACCTGGCTCTGCGACGCCGGCCGCATGGTCTACAAGGCCGTACAGGCCGGCGACCGGCTGGCCAAGGGCGTGATAAAGAACGGCCTGATAGAGCTGGAACCCGCCCTGCGCGAGACCGCCAGCCGCATCGACGAGAACCATGCCGCCGCGGCGGTGCTCGGGTCGCCCTGGCTGTCGGTTGAGGACAACGCCGCCCTGGCCCGCCTGGCCAAGGACGCGCTCAAGACGGAGAATTTCTCCTTCGATTTCAACGCCGAGCAGGGCATAAAGGACGGGATCCTGATAAACAAGGACCCGGCCCCCAACGCAGCCGGCGCGCGCCGCGTGAAAGCGGCCTGCGGCGGCCTCTCTTTCGGGGAGCTCGCCGCGAAGGTGGCCTCCGGGGCCGTCAAGGTGCTGGTGACCGAAGCCAGGGCCGCGGCCCTCCTCAAGAACGAGCTGAAGGCGGGGGGGGCGCGCCTGATAGTCTTCGCGGCCAACCGCTCGGAGATCCCCCAGGGCGCTTACGCCACCCTGCCTTACGCCAATTATTTCGAGACCCCCGGCACTTTCGTGAATTTCCAGGGCCTGGAGCGCCGGACCGTGCCGGCCGTGGCCGCCCCCGAAGGCGTACGGCCGCTCTGGGCGATGGTCAACCGGCTGGCGGTCTACAGCGGCACCTCGCTGCACCTCGATTCGGCGGAAGCCGCCCTGAAGGGCATCCTATGACGGAATTCTACGCCGCCAATTCCGACCTGATCCTTTTCGCCGGCGCCGCGGCGTTCAAGACCCTCGTTTTCCTCAACGGCGTCATGGGCTTCACCGCCCTGCTGACCCTGGCCGAACGCAAGGTCAGCGCCCTGATGCAGGACCGCATCGGCCCCAACCGGGCTTCCCTGTTCGGTCTGGCCCTCAACGGCCTGTTCCACCCCGTGGCCGACGGCATAAAGATGGTGATGAAAGAGGATTTCGTGCCGGGCCGCGCCGAGAAGCTGCTCTTCACGCTGGCCCCTTTCTTCGCGCTGGTGCCCGTGCTCGCCCTTTTCTCCGTGATCCCTTTCGGCGACTACGTCATGGTCTTCGGCTACCAGCTGGACCTGCAGATAGCCGACGTGCCGCTGGGCCTGTTCCTGGTGCTGGCGCTGTCTGGCCTGGCTATCTACGGCGTATTCCTGGGCGGCTGGTCAGCCAAGAACAACTTCGCCCTGCTGGGCGCCCTGCGCGGCGCCGCGCAGATGATCTCCTACGAAGTGGTGCTGGGGCTTACGCTCGTGGGCCTGCTGATGATCTTCGGCTCGGCGAGCCTGCAGGACATAGTGCGGGCCCAGGGGCGCCTGCTCTTCGGCTGGCTGCCGGCGTGGGGCGTGGTCTACCAGCCTTTCGCCTTCATCCTGTTCCTGGTGGCCGCCGTGGCCGAGAACAAGCGCACCCCGTTCGACCTCGTCGAGGGCGAATCGGAGATCATCGGCTACTTCATGGAGTACAGTTCCATGCGCTTCGCCGCTTTCATGTTCTCCGAGTTCGTGGAGATCATCCTGATCTCCATGCTCGCCTCCACCCTGTTCTTCGGCGGCTGGCAGGTGCCCTACCTCTACGAGAGCGGCTTCATCCTTCCCGGCGGCAAAGCCCTCGCCCTGAACCACTACCTGGTGGCGCTGCTGCAGGTGGGCGCGTTCTCGGCCAAGACCGTATTTTTCTCCTGGTTCCTGCTGGTAGTGCGCTGGACGCTGCCGCGCTTCCGTTTCGACCAGCTGATGGGCCTGTGCTGGAAGCGGCTCCTGCCGCTGGCCCTGCTCAACATCCTGGTCACCGGCGCGGTGATGCTGGCTTTAGGAAAAGTATGATAAGCGTAAAGAAAGTGGACAACCGCCCCCTGAACTGGCTCGAGAGGATCTACCTCCCGGAGATAGCCCGCGGGCTGGCCGTCACGCTCCGCCATTTCTTCGTCAACCTCTTTAACCCGAAAGGCATGCCCACCGTGCAGTACCCGGAGCAGCAACTGGAACTGCCGCACGCGGCCAAAACGCGCACCCGCCACCGCCTCAAGCTGCGCGCGGACAATTCGCCCAAGTGCGTGGCCTGCTTCATGTGCCAGACCGCCTGCCCCGCCTACTGCATCCGCATCGAGGCCGCCGAATACCCGGACAACGCCGTGGAAAAATACCCCGCCGTTTTCGACATCGACCTGGCCCGCTGCGTGATGTGCGGCATGTGCGTGGAAGCCTGCCCGGAAGACGCCATAGCCATGGACACGCTCGAGATCCCCGGCGGCGAGCAGGACCGCGCCCGGCTGAAACTGACCAAGGAAGACCTGCTGCGCAACCTCCCCGGCGAGCCGTCCGTGGTCGGCGCGGCCAACCGTCTGGCCAACGAATATCTCAAGTCTAAGGGGGGAGCATGATCCTCAACGCCGCCATCTACGGCTTCGGCGGCCTGGCCGTCCTCGCCACCCTGCTCATGATCTTCCAGCGCGACTCCGTCAAGGCCGCCCTGCTGATGCTCCTGGCCCTGCTCTCCACCGCCGCGCTCTACCTGGCGCTGAGCGCCCAGCTGGTGGCCATCCTGCAGGTGATCCTCTACGCCGGCGCCATCATGACCCTCTTCATAGTGGCCCTGACCGTGACCCCGGCCGCCTGGCGCGACCGCCAGCCTGCGGCGAGCGTCAAAGGCCTGCTGGGCCTGGCCGCGGCCGCCGTGCTCTTCGCCGAACTCCTGAAGGCGGCCGCCCCGCTGCGGGCCGTCGCGGCCTCCCGGGAATTCGCCGAGACCGGCTCCCTGGAACTCGCCCGCCTGCTCTTCGGCCCCTACGTCTTCCAGTTCGAACTGCTGTCGCTCGTGATCCTGGCCGCTATAGTGGCGGCCGTGGCCCTGACCTCCAGAAGGAGGACCGCCGTATGACCCAGTTCCACCTGCTGGCCATAAGTTTCGCCCTGTTCGCCTCCGCGGCGGCGGGCTTTCTCACCTGCAACAGCCTGGTGCGCATGCTGATGTTCCTGGAGCTCATGCTCAACGCGGCCAACGTGGCCATAGTGGCGCTGGGCCAGGGCGCCGTCGGGCACGCCTACGCCGTCATGCTGTTCGCCGTGGCCGCGGCCGAGGCCGGCGTCGGCCTGGCGCTCATCCTCTCGCTGGCCTCCGTCTTCCGGACGCTGGAACCCGGCAACATCAAGGAGCTGAAAGGCTGATGGAAGGCAATTACTACCCTCTCCTTAAATGGATCCTGGCCGCCCCGCTGGCCGGCTTCCTGCTCAACGGCCTGTTCGGCAAAAAGTTCCTCGGCGAGAAGGGCGGGGGGATACTCGGCTCGCTGGCCATCCTGGTGGCCTTCGTTTTCGCCGCGCTCTCATCCTCTGACCTGCTGAACCTGCCGGCCGACCACCGCCTGCTGCGCGACACGCTGTTCAACTGGATCTCGGCGGGCACCTTCGGTGTGGACGCCGCCTTCCGCCTGGACCCGCTGTCCGCGGTGATGGCCCTTATAGTCACCGGCGTCAGCTTCCTCATCCACGTCTATTCCGCGGGCTACATGAAAGGCGACGCCGGCTACAACCGCTACTTCGCCTACCTGAACCTCTTCGTCTTCTTCATGCTCACGCTGGTGCTGGCCGACAACCCGCTGGTGATGTTCGTCGGGTGGGAAGGCGTGGGCCTCTGCTCCTACCTGCTCATCGGCTTCTGGTACGAGGACCCCGAGAAAGCTTCCGCAGGTAAGAAGGCCTTCATCACCAACCGCGTGGGCGACGCCGGCTTCCTGCTGGGCCTGATGCTCCTGTCGGCCCTACTGGCCTCGCAGGGCGTGCTGGCCATGGACTTCGCCACGCTCGAAAAGAACGCCCCGCTGCTGGCTCCGGTCACCGTGCTGGGCGTGGGCGCCCCCACGCTCATCTGCCTGCTGCTCTTCTTCGGCGCCACCGGCAAGTCCGCGCAGTTCCCGCTCTACGTCTGGCTGCCCGACGCCATGGCCGGCCCCACGCCGGTCTCGGCGCTAATCCACGCCGCCACCATGGTCACCGCCGGCGTCTACATGCTCGCCCGGCTCTCTTTCCTCTACGAGCTCGCGCCCAGGGCGCTGGAAGTGGTCATGCTGACCGGCTGCTTCACGGCTTTCTTCGCCGCGGTCATAGCCCTGCTGCAGAAGGACATAAAGAAAGTGCTGGCCTATTCCACGGTGAGCCAGCTGGGCTACATGTTCATGGCGGCCGGCGCAGGGGCCTACGCGGCCTCGGTGTTCCACCTGGCCACGCACGCGTTCTTCAAGGCCCTGCTCTTCCTCGGCGCCGGCTCGGTGATCCACGGCCTTTCCGGCGAGCAGGACCTCTTCAAGATGGGCGGCCTGAAGAAGGACATGCCTTTCACCTTCCTGCTGGTGGCGGCCGGCTGGCTCGCCATCGCGGGCGTGCCCGGCCTCTCCGGCTTTTACTCCAAGGACCTGATCCTGGAAAAAGTCTTCGAGCACGGCGGCCTTCTGGTCTGGGGCGTGGGCGTGCTGACCGCCGGCCTGACCGCTTTCTACACCACCCGGCTGTTCGTGCTGGCCTTCCTGCGCGAGCGCAGGGGGGAGAAGCACGCGCACGAGTCCCCGCTCTCCATGACCCTGCCCATGACGGCCCTGGCCCTGCTGGCCGTGGCCGGCGGCTTCCTGCTCAAGGACCGCCTCTTCGTCTTCCTGGACCCCGCCTATGTCCCGGCGGAGCATACGCCCCACGCGGCCAAACTCATGGCCGTCTCCGTGCTGGCGGGCCTGGCCGGCATCGCGGCGGCTTTCGCGCTGACCCTGCCAAGGGCGGCCAACTTCCTCAAGAACTCCATGTCGCATATCCACGCCTTCGTCTTCAACAAGTTCTATGTGGACGAATTTTACGGCCTTGCCGTAATAAAGCCGCTCAAGGCTTTCTCCAACAAATTTCTTTTCCACCTGGTCGACGCGGGCCTGATAGACGGCCTGCTGGTGAACGGCACGGCCAAGGCCTCCTACGCCGCCGGGCGGGTGCTGGCCAGGGCGCAGAGCGGCCGGCTGGACGTGTACGCGCTGGTCTTCGCCATAGGCGTGGCCCTGATGCTTTACTGGGTGATCTAAAATGGAATTCCTCACCAACCCTCTTTCGCTCCTGATCGTCCTGCCCGCCTCGGCCGCGGTCCTGCTGCTGCTGGTTCCGCCGCAGAGCGAAAACCTGCTCAGGCGGGGGGCCCTGTTCGCCGCGACCCTCACTTTCCTGGTCTCCCTTAAACTCTGGACCGGTTTCGACCCGGCTTCCTCCGCCCCGCAGTTCGCGCTGGACCTCGCCTGGCTGCCGGCCTACGGCATACGCTACGCCCTTGGCATCGACGGGATAAGCCTGCTGATGATCATGCTCACGGCCTTCCTGATGCCCGTTTCGGTCCTGGCTTCGTTCAACTACATCAAGGAAAGTCAGAAGGCCTACTACGTCTGCCTGCTGCTGCTCGAAGCCGCCATGATAGGCGTATTCGCCGTGACCGACCTGTTCGTGTTCTACCTGTTCTGGGAAGCCATGCTGATCCCCATGTACTTCCTCATAGGCGTCTGGGGCGGGCCGCGCCGGATCTACGCCGCGCTCAAGTTCTTCATCTATACCATGGCCGGCTCGGTGCTGATGCTGGCCGCCATCCTGTGGCTGGTCGCGGCCCAGCACACCGCCACCGGCGTCTGGACCTTCTCCATCCCGGCCCTCTGCGCCGGGGTCCTCACCGCCCAGGCCCAGACCTGGCTGTTCGCGGCTTTCGCGCTGGCCTTCGCGGTGAAAGTGCCGCTGTTCCCTTTCCACACCTGGCTGCCCGACGCGCACGTGGAGGCGCCCACGGCCGGCTCGGTGCTGCTGGCCGGCGTGCTGCTGAAGATGGGCGTGTACGGCTACCTGCGGCTGGCGGTGCCGCTGTTCCCGCAGGCCGCCCTGGCCGCGGCGCCCTGGCTGGCCGGGCTCGGCGTAGTCGGGATAATTTACGGGTCCCTGGTGGCGTGGAGCCAGCGGGACATGAAGAAGATGGTGGCCTACTCCTCGGTGGCGCACCTCGGCACGGTGATGCTGGGCGTCATGGCCTTCGAGCCGGCGGCCGTGGCGGGCGCGGTGCTGCAGATGGTCAACCACGGCCTGTCCACCGGCGCCCTGTTCCTGCTGGTGGGCGTGCTCTACGAGCGCCGCCACACGCGCCTCATAGAGGATTACGGCGGGCTCGCCAAGGTGATGCCAGGATTTGCCGCGGTGTTCATGATAGTCACGCTTTCTTCGGTGGGCCTGCCCGGCCTGAACGGCTTTATCGGCGAGGTGCTGGTGCTGTTCGGGGCCTTCAGGGTCTACCCGTGGCTCGCCGGCCTGGCGGTGCTCGGCGTCATCCTGTCGGCGGTCTACATGCTGGGCATGTACCAGCAGGTGGTGTTCGGCCCGCTGCGCCATACGGAGAACAAGGTGCTGGCGGACCTCACCCCCAGGGAGTGGCTGTACCTGCTGCCGCTGCTGGCCTTCATCCTGCTCATAGGCGTGTGGCCCAACCCTTTCCTCAAGCGTTCCATGCCGGCCGTGGCTAACTATATCAACTCCGCGCACCGGCAGGCCGCCCCGCCGCCCGCCGAAGTGAAATTCTCGCTCGGAGGCGAGGCGAAATGACCCCCGAAATACTGGACTTCACCGCCAATTCCGCGGCCCTGCCGCTCATGCTGCTCATCGCTGGGCTGCTGATCCTGCTGCTGCCGCTGTTCGTCCGGCGGCTGAACGGAGCGCAGGGGTTCATAGCCGCGGGCGCGCTCATAGCCATGGCCTTCTTTTTCCGGCGCCCGCCGGCGGCCGAGGTGGCCCTCTTCAACGGCGCCCTGGTGCTGAACCCGCTGTCCGCTTATCTCTGGGCTTTCGCCACGGCCGCCCTGGGGCTGGTGGTGCTGCTCTCGCTGGCGCGGCAGGCCGCGCCCGACGAAAGCCAGGGGGAATACTATTTCCTTCTGTTCATGGCCGCGATCGGGCTCATGGTCCTGGTGGCGGCCGGGGACCTGTTCACCGCCTTCATCGCGCTGGAACTCCTGAGCCTGCCGGTCTACGCCCTGGCGGGCATACGCCGGTCCAAGCCCGGCCTGGAGGCCGCCTATAAATATTTCATGCTGGGGGCTTTCGGCTCGGGCATGACGGTGCTGGGCATCGCCGTGCTGAACGCGCTCTACCCGGCGCTCTCTTTCGCCGCGCTCAAGGCCGGCCCCGCCTCGCCGCTGGCCCTGGCCGGCTTCCTGCTGGTGATCTCCGGCTTCGCTTTCAAGACGGCCCTGGTGCCGTTCCACATGTGGGTGCCCGACGCTTACGAAGGCGCCCCCACGCCGGTGGCGGCCTTCATGGGCGCCGCGGTAAAGGCCGGCGGCGTGATAGTGCTGTGGCGGCTCTTCCACCTGTTCGACGGCGGCCCGGTGATAAGGATCTTCTGGTGGCTGGCCGCGATAACCGTGACTTTCGCCAACCTGGCGGCGCTCGCGCAGAGCGGGCTCAAGCGCCTGCTGGCCTACTCCTCGGTGGCCCACGCTGGCTACCTGGCGGTGGCTTTCTTCGGCGGGCGCCAGGGCGCGGAAGCGGTGCTGTACTACCTGCCTGTTTACGCCATGGCCACCATAGGCGCTTTCGCGGTGGCGGCGGCGCTGGAGACGGACGAGAAGGGCCCCCGGATAGAGGACCTGGCGGGCCTGGCCAAGGCCAGGCCGTGGCTGGCGGGCGCCATGGCCGCCTTCATGTTCTCGCTGGCTGGCGTGCCGCCGCTGGCGGGTTTCTTCGCTAAATTTTACGCTTTCGCCGGGGCGGTCAATTCAGGCTACACCGGCCTTGTCGTCCTGGCCGTGATAATGAGCGCGGTGAGCATGTACTACTATCTGAAGGTCACGGTGGTGATGTACATGAAGCCGGCTGCCTCGGAGCAGGTTTATGAGGCCCCCGGTTTGGCCGAAGCGGTCATAGCCCTTATGGCCGCGGGCGTGCTGCTCGCCGGCGTCTTCTCCAAACCCCTGCTCGCCATCGCCTCCAACGCCGCAAGATACTTCTAGCACACGGCGGGACGGCCAAGGGGCTGTTCCGCTCGCCATGACTGCAGGGAACCGTTGCGCGGTTCCCCTCAATCGCTGCGCGATTGAGCCTCCTCTCCCCAAATGGCGCTCGGAACAGCCCCTTGGCCATCCCTTAGCGCTCAAGCAGTAAAGGTTACAGAAAACCGTTTTGTTTGAGGAAGTCCCGGGTGATGCCGGGGGGTCTGGCGGAGGCGTATTTACCGAGGATGTCGTACTCGACGTTCAGGAATGCTCCGGGCTTGAGTGTTTTCAGGGCGGTATTGGCCCAGGTGTGGGGGATGACGGCGGCCTTGAAGGAGCAGGGTTTCACGTCGTAAACGGTCAGGCTTATCCCGTCGAGGGCTACGGACCCCTTCTCCACCATCACCGCGTCGGCGGACTTTTCCACTTCTATAATTCTGCTGTTGCCGTCGTCGCGCACGGAAAGAAGGCGCGCGGTACGGTCTATATGGCCCGTTACGAAGTGACCGCCTAATCTGGCGCCCACGGCCAGGGCGCGCTCTAAATTCACCACAGAACCGGATTTCAATCCGCCCAAGGTGGTGCGGGAGAAGCTTTCAGGACTGACGGCGAAGCCGGCCACGCCGGCCTTATGGGAAACGACGGTAAGGCAGGCGCCGTTGACCGCCACGCTTTCGCCCGCAGCCAGCGCCCAATCTGCAGGCACAAAGACTTCCAGCTTCCCGAAGGAAGCGGACTTTATCTTTTCTACTGCTTCAATTATTCCGGTAAACATCAGAACCTCAGATCCAGCATAAGGTCGGGCCCCACTTTGGTAACGGAGGCCAGTTCAGGCCTGAGGCCCAGCTCTTTGCGCGCGGCGTTCAGCTCGTCGGGCCAGACCATGGAATTTTTGGAATCAATCCCGCCTATTATCACCGGCGCCACGAAACAGACGAAGCGGTCCGCCAGGCCTTCGCTGATAAAAGCGCCGGCCACCTGCCCGCCGCCTTCCACCAGCACGTGGGCTATCCCAAGTTTGCCGAGCTCCTTTAGCAACGCCTTAAGAGAAACACGGCCCTTCTCCGAAGGGAGAACCATTATTTTAGCGTTGTGGGGGAACTGCTTCATGGCCGTAACCGAAGCCTTGTGCGTAGTGGCTATGATCACGCGCTCGTTCTGAAAGATCTGCGCCTTGCGCGGCACGCGGAAAGAAGAATCCAGCGCGACGATCCAGGGCTGCTGTCTCACCTTCACCCCGCGGACGTTGAGCAGCGGGTCGTCGGCCAGCACCGTGCCTATGCCGGCCAGCACGGCGTCGGCCTCCGCCCTTAATCTATGGGTTTCTTTGCGGGACTGGGGGGAGGAGATCCAGCGGGAACGCCCGGCGGCGTCGGCTATGCGGCCGTCCAGGCTCTGGGCGATCTTTACGGTAACGTACGGCAGGCCGGTCTTCATGAACTTATTGAAAGCCGGATTCAGCGCCTCGCAAGCCTTCTTCAGCACTCCCGTCTTGACCTTTAACCCCGCCTTGCGAAGTATAGCAGACGCTTTGCTTGCGTTGACAGGGTTAGGGTCGAGGGCCCCTATATATATATTCCTTATCCTAGCGCGGATAAGGGCCTGGGTGCAGGGCGGCGTTTTGCCGTAAGTGGAACAGGGCTCCAGCGTCACGTAGAGGTCAGCCCCGGCGGGGCTGACGCGGCAGGCGCGCAGGGCGTTTATTTCGGCGTGCGGCCCGCCGTAGCACAGGTGGGCGCCTTCGCCTATTATCCGGCCGCCTTTAACCAGCACGGCCCCCACCAAGGGGTTCGGATGGGCGTCAAAGCGCCCACGCCGGGCCAGTTCTATGGCCCGGGCCATGAAGGTCTCGCGGCGGCCGGCCGGCATGATTATTTCAGCGCCTTGAAGAGGTTCGCCATCTCTATGGCCGACACGGCGGCTTCGGCGCCTTTGTTGCCGTGCTTCACGCCGGCGCGCTCTATGGCCTGCTCCAGGTTGTCGGCGGTGATCACGCCGAAGGCCACCGGCACCTTATGCTTCATGGAGACCGCGGCTATGCCCTTGGCCGTTTCCTGCGCCACGAAGTCGAAGTGGGGGGTGTCTCCCTTTATGACCGCGCCCAGGCAGAGAATGGCGTCGTAGGGGCCCGAAGCGAGTTTCTCACAGACCACCGGGATCTCATAGGCCCCGGGAGTCTTCACCACGGTAATGTCCTTCTCGTCCGCGCCGTGGCGCTTCAGGGAATCCACGGCCCCGTCGAGCAGGCGCCCGGTTATAAAATCGTTGAACCGGGAGACTATTATCGCGAACTTCAGCTTGTCGGCCTTAAAGCCGCCTTCTATGGTTTTCATTGCTATTTCCTCCGTGCTCAGTGCTTTACAGCGAAAAGGTGCCCCATTTTATGGCGCTTGGTGCGCAGGTAACGGGCGTTGTGCTTGTTGGGCTCTATCACCAGCGGCACGCGGCCGGCTATCTCCAGCCCGTAACCGGAAAGGCCCGCCAGCTTGCGGGGATTATTGGTGATCAGGCGCAGCCGGCGCAGGCCGAGGTCGCAGAGGATCTGCGCCCCTATGCCGTAGTCGCGCAGGTCCGCCGGGAAGCCGAGCGCCTCGTTGGCGGTCACGGTATCGTAGCCCTTATCCTGGAGGCTGTAGGCCTTTATCTTATTGGCCAGGCCTATGCCCCGGCCTTCCTGGCGCATGTAGAGGATGGCGCCGGCGCCTTCCTTGGCTATCAGCCGCATGGCGGCGTGCAGCTGCGGCCCGCAGTCGCAGCGGCGCGAGCCGAAGACGTCTCCCGTCAGGCACTCGGAATGCACGCGCACCAGCGCCGGGTCGCCTATCCTGCCCAGGGTCAGGGCCGCGTGCTCCAGGCCGGTCAGCCTTTCCTTATAGATGGCTATGTCGAACGTGCCGAACTCGGTGGGCAAAGTGGACACCGCGGCCCGCTCCACCAGGGATTCGGTGCGGCGGCGGTAGGCTATGAGGTCGGCTATGGTGCCCATCCTGAGCTTGTGGCGCCGCGCGAAGGCGGCCAGCTGCGGCAGCCGGGCCATGGTGCCGTCGGGGTTCATGATCTCGCAGATCACCCCGGCGCCGGAAAGGCCGGCCAGCCGCACCAGGTCCACGCAGGCTTCAGTATGGCCGGCCCTCGCCAGCACGCCGCCGGAACGTGCCCTGAGGGGGAAAATATGGCCTGGGCGGGTGAGGTCCGCTGGCAGGGCGCCGGGGTCGGACAGCACCTTTATGGTGCGGGCGCGGTCGGCGGCCGAGATGCCGGTGGTGACCCCCTTGGCCGCGTCCACGGAGATAAGCCAGCTGGTCTTGAAAGGGTCCTTGTTCTCGCGCTCCATCTGGAACAGGTCCAGGGCGGCGGCCCGGTCGGCCGTAAGCGGCGCGCAGATAAGACCGCGGCCGTACTTGGCCATGAAGTTTATTTTTTCCGGCGTGGCGAAGCGCCCGGCCAGCAGCAGGTCGCCTTCGTTCTCGCGGCCTTCGTCGTCGGTGATCACCACCATCCGGCCGCGCCGGATATCGGAAACGATGTCTTCTACGGGAGAGAAAAGATGTTTTTTTGCCATAAAAAAGCCCCGAATTCCTTCAGGGCTTTAATATGACGCGATAACAGGCGGTGCCGGTTAAGGGTCCATAAGTTCTTCTTTCATCCGGACTTTACCGTCGGCTCCGGAATCGGACCGGATCTGCTCCTGGGAGCTTGCGGGCTTTACCGCCGGTGGGGAATCGCGCCCCGCCCTGAAGAACTACAGGGATATTATACTACATCAATAAGCGTGGCAATTGTTCTTCGACCCTGCTATGGCCCACTGCCCCGCCTGCGCGGTGCCGGTGGAGAAACAGATATTGGCCAGATCCGAGTTGAAGACCACCGCGCCCATAACTGACGGGGTGGTGGCGTACAATTCCGCCGACGTCATGGCGCGCGGCACGAAATAACCTTCCGCCGTGAACGTGGACTTGGTCACCCCGGCGCCGAACTGGGCGTCGCCGTTGACGTCCATGGCTGCCTGCGGGGAGCCCGTGCGCACGCCCACCTTGTAATGCTTCTCGTCCACGGGATCTATCAGGAAGGCGAAATTCTGGGTGACCTTATCCGTATTGAACCTGCCCTGCCCTCCGACGCTGTCATAGCCCCAGACGAAGGTACCCTCGGCCGACTGATCCAGCCAGTTATTGCGTCCGCCGGCGAACGAGTAGGAACTGTAAACCACATTGTCGCGGCCGCCGGGGATCACCGAGTAGTTGCCGAACGAGATATTTCCCTGGCCGCCTCCGACCATGGTGTAATTGCCGTTGGCCCAGTTGCTCAGGCCGCCCAGCGCGGAGGCCCAGTTGGCGTAGGCCCGGTTGTCCTGCCCCAGCGCCACCGAATACTGGCCGATGGTGTCCCAGGCGTAGAAAGTGTCCAACGCGTCGGGGCCGGTAACGCCGCCGGCGCGGAAAGACGAGTTAATAGGCATCCACAGGAAACGGCTGCCGGTGCCGGTAACCGGAGGGGCGGTAGGCGTGCCGGAATAAGTGCCCTCGGCGAGGATATTGCCGTTGCCAATCTCCAGCATGGCGCGGGGACTGCCGGTGCCGATGCCGGTGAACGCGGTGCCGGTACTGACGTAGAAAATAGAGGAGCCCCGGTCATTGCCTACCAGCAGGCTGGAAGCCACATGCAGGCCCTCCATGGCAGTACCTGTGCTGATGCCCAGGTAGGCCGTCCGGGTGGAGAGCGATACCACCGGGCGCAGCGTGGAGGTGCCTATGAAGATGTCAGCCGCAACGTGGAAAGCCGCCTGGGGAGTGGGGGTGCCGATGCCGAACCTCCAGCCCGCGCCGCCCGCGGGGTTGGAATTACCCTTGATGCGGAAAACCTCGTCCCCGGTGGTGTTCATGTTCAGCACCAGGTCGCGGAAGTTGGAAGGCATGCTGAGAGTGGCCTTGCTGGCCATGGCGCCCTCGGCGAAACTTATGGAAGTGGGGCCGCCGTTATGCGCGAACAGGTTCAAGGCCACGGAGGGATCTATTTCGCGCTGGTCTATGGTCACCGCTCCGCGCAGATGTATCGGGGTAAGCGCGGTAAAGATCTCGCCCGCTATGAACTTGCCGGTCGCATAAGTATCCGAAGTGAGGACCACGCCTGCGTATGTGCTGTCCTCCCTGGCCGCGATAGAGGAGACGACTATCTGGCCCGGCAGGCCTCCGGCGGAAATGCCGGTGATTCCTGCGCCGTTCCCGAAGAAGCCGCCCTGGGCAGTTACCGAGGAGGTGGCCATGATGCCGCCATTCACTTCCAGCTTATGGACCGGGTCGGAGGTGCCCACGCCGACCTGCTCGGTGGTGGTGCTTACGCTGAGTATGGGTGAGGCCCCGTTGCTCACCAGCATATTGGCGCCCACGTGGAAACGCTCGGTGGGAATGATGCCCACGCCGAACTTCCAGGTAGCGCCGCTAAGGTCGCCGTTATCGGTACGGATACGGTAGACCTCGGCACCGCTCTCAGTATCGGAGCCAAGCGCCTTGAAGACGAAGTCGCGGGTGGTGACATGCTGCTTGTAGCCCATCGCACCCAGATTACCGAAGGCGTCGCTCCAGTATATATATCCCGGAGCGTCCGACTTTATGGACAGGTATACCGGTATGGTCTCGTTGTCGTTAATAAGGGCTATCTGCTTGTAAACAGTAAGCGGCGCCGTGGGAGCGGAAACCTGTATGCCCACCCTCCCCATGGTGCTGACCGCGAAACCGTACTTGGCCGCGCTGGCGGTAGAAGATACCGTCAATGCATAGGGGTCCGCGCCCATAGAGCGGATGGTCACGCTGGAGGGGCTGATCAGCAGGTGGCCGCTCATGGTGTCGCCGGCCTTAAGTAGCTTGGTGGAGTCCGTGCCGGACAAATTGGTCAGCAGGGAACCGTTACCGACGAAGGCCGGGGCGACCACCTTGCCGAAGTTGACCTTGATGCCGCTGGAGGACATGATACTGAAGCGGTTATCGGTGTTCGGATCGTCCGTTGAATAACCCCAGAAAGTGGCGGTAGTGACGCGTATATTCGCCAGGTCGGCGAGCATGGTGCTGTTCAGCGTGGTGGTGTAGAGGCCCTGGGCGGCGATGCTGGAAGTGGCCACGATGTTGCCGCCCACCGTGAGGCGGCCAAGATCGGCGTAGGCGCCTAACACGGTATTGCCTTTCAACCAGGTGTCGCCGGTGACGGTAAGCGAACTGCCGGAGACGGTGGCCGGGTTGAAACCCATGGTGAGCGGACCGGACATGGTGGCGCCGCTGGTGGAGACCTTGGTGAAGTCCAGCGTGACCACTCCGGAGAGCCCGGAGCCGTTGCCGTGAATGACCGCCCCGGGGATAAGCCAGACGTGGGTGCTTATAAGTACGCCGCCGAACACGGACGAGGAAGCGGAACTGATCTCGACGTTGTCCGCCAGTTTGAGTTTTGGCGCGGCTATGCCTCTGACGGACGTCACGGTAAGGCTGGACCCGGACAGCGTGAGCGGCCCGGTCATCATGTCGCCTGTCTCCGCCACCACGCCTGTCAGGGACGAACCCTCGCCGTAGTAGGAGTTGGCATAGACCTCCCCCAGCCCGTTGACACGGACCAGGTCGGAGGTCCCGGTAGAGATGATCAGCAGGTTGCCGGTGTCGCCGGCGGCGCTGGAGATATGGACCCTGGCGCGCGGGGGATTGCTGAACTCGCCCAGGCCGATGCTGCCGGCGTTTATGTTATGCAGGGAGTCGGCGGCGCCGCCTTCCCAGAGAGTATTGGCGGCGGCCGTATACTGGATGGTATCGTCGGGGAACTTGAAACCGCACGTGCCGGTCCCCTGGCAGGCCGGCCAGACGCCCTTGCTGACCACCATGCCGGCCACGGACAACTGCTGGCCGGGCGAGATGTCGCCCACCGAAATACCGCCCTGCACGAACAGGTTGGTGGAAATAGTGATGGCGCCGTTGCTGGTCTGCGGGAGGGCCCCTATGATGTCGGCGGAAAAAACGGTGGTGGCCGCGGAGGCGGTGGAGGCGTAGAGCGAACTGAAAGCGTATGGCGAGGCCTGCAGGTGAATGCGGGGGGTCATGGCTTCGTAAGTGCCCAGGCAGTCGCCGTCCGGGTCCACCTGCACTTCCAGCCAGATGTTCTGACTGTTCAGGAAAATGTCGCCGGGAATGCCGCCCGCGGTAGAAGACCCTATTTCCACATCGTAGCGGCCCTTGGTAACGGGAACGTTGCAGCGGCTCTCGGTAAAAAGGACCGCGCCGCCGGTAGGGGCGTTGTAGATCATGAAAGTGATGTCCTGGGGCGTCTCCACCGGCAGGCTGGTGATCTTGCTCAGCAGGAAGCCCTGGTAGTTGATACTTTGCGCTATCAGCGCCTCCAGGCGGGGCAGCCCGGCCGCCAGATGCAGCGCGGTCAGCGCCAGCAGCAGCGCCGCCTTGCGGGCGAGGGGGGATCTTTTAAGTTCGCTGTAAGAAGCCTTCATATGTTCCTCCGGGAACGCCTTAACTAGCGTATCACCGCCACAGTTCCGTTGTAAACCGTACCCTGTACTTCTATCTGGTAGATGTAGACGCCGCCTGGCACCGCCTGGCCGCCGGACTTGGCGTCCCAGCCCAGGGAATTTGCCACCGGGCCGGTCTGCATCTGGGCCACCAGGGCGCCGCGCAGGTCGTAGATGCGGCCCTTCACTTCCTTGCCCTGGGGGTTGTCGAAAATAAACACCATGGTATCATTTTTGCCGTCGTTGTTTGGGGTTATCAGGCGGTTGGTGAGACCGGCCCGGTCCGCCGAGAAACTGCCGCTGCGCTCGGTGGTGCGCAGCTGGTAGCGCCCCATCAGCGTGGTCTCCAGCTGCACGCTGCGCTCCGCGTCGTTCACCAGGCCGAACATCTGCAGCCAGCGGCTGCCGTTGTAGTAGTACATGCTCACGGCCTTGGCGTCGGTCTGGGCGGAGGGGACTATCTGGGTCCCCGACTTGCGGTAATAGAGTTTCAGGAACCCGTTCTTGCTCAGGCGGAACTCGTCGTCGGCCTGCAGGCCGCCGCGGTACGCGCGGAAGCCCACGGATTTTACCACGCGCCCTTCCAGGTCCTCGGGGAAGGTGGAGATCTCCACGCTGTAGGAATCCAGCGGGTCGTTGGTCTCCGAGAAGAACGCCCCGATGCCGTCCGCGGGAACCTCCAGGATACTCTGGTTATCGGGCGCCAGGAAGTAGAGGTTGCCGGAGAGGCTGTTGCGGGCGTAGGAGGGCAGGGAAGCGCCGGCCTTGTTCAGGGCGCGGGCGTGGTAATAGTAGTTATCCCCGTCGGAGACGGTGTCGGTCCAGGAGAAGGTGGCCGAAGAAACTTCCGCCAGGAACTGCCACTCGGCGTTGGCGGGGGCGGTGGCCCTGAACACCTGGTAGTTCCTGACCTCGAAGGGGTAGGCGGGGGCGAAGCGGTCGTTGAAGGCGATGCGGTTCTGGTACCCCGCCGGCGGGATCCAGGTCATGGTGACGGCGTTGCCGGCCCTCACTATCTTGAAGTTCATGGGGGCCAGCGGGACCAGCGCGAAGGCGGCCGCCGGGTTGGAAAGCTCGGAGCGGAGCTTGTGGGAGTTGGCCGTCTCGATGGCGAAGTAATAGGTGGTGCCGGGATTGAAGCCCTCTATGATCTTGCTCTCAGAGGACCCCGCGGCCAGCGGGGTCCAGTCCTGAGAATAGGTGGAAGCGGAATAATAGGCCGCGTCGCTGGAAAGGAAGCCGGCGGTGGTATAGCGCAGGATATAGAAGTCGGCGGAGCCCACCGTGCGGGAGACGTCCGCGGAGGGCGCGGTCCAGGACATCCTGATGGCGTAGCTGGAGACCGCCACCACTTCTATGTCGCCGATGGGCGCGGGCTGGGGGAAAAAGGCCAGCTTGCCGCTGCGCTGGGAGAAACCGGCGCTGGTCTGGGTGGAAGCGGCAAGGGTCTGCAGGTTGCCGTTCAGGACGAAATTAGAGGAGATCATCATGGCGGAGCCGTAGCCGCAGATCCCGTTGCCGTCCCGGAAGCTGGCCGATTCGAGTCGGGCGGCGCAGAGGGGCGCCGCCGGCGTGAGTGCCGCCAGCAGCAGGAGAAGGGCCCGCGCTTTGCCTGTAATGGTCACGCTATAATTATAGAAGAGGCGTGCGACCAAAATATTACAAAGAGATTTCGGTTTAACGCCGGAGAATCCACAATTCCGTAATAAAATAGTCACAATTGAAAAGTAGAATTGACTTGTATATGAGACAAGCGCGTGCCCTGCTCCTGGCGGCCGCGGCGCTCCTGGCGCCGGGTTTCGCCGCGTCCTCCCCGTCGGGGCTGGGACTATCGATAGCCATGACACGCATGGTCACCCCCAACCATGACGGCTTCAATGACACTTTTATTTTCCGCTGCTACAACCCGCGGGACTCGGCCATAGAAGCGAAGATCTTCGACATCTCCGGCCGCGAAGTGGCGCAGATGAGACTGAAGCAGCGGTCCACGGCCGCCTCGGTGTCGCCCAGCGCTTCCGGGGAATACTACGACCTGGAATGGGACCCCTCTTCAGGGCACATTCCCGGCGGCGTCTACATCTATCAGATCAGGTTGGAAACCAAGGTGTATAAGGGAACAATAACCGTAATAAGATGATTATGAACTCCCTGAAGAAAGACATCAAACTCCTGGCCGCGGCCGCGCTCCTGCTCGCGGGGGGAAACCTGCCGGCCTTCGCGGCCTTCGAGGACCTCGGCTTCGGGGCCAGGGGCCCCGGCATGGGCGACGCCTTCACGGGCGTGGCGGACGACATCTCTTCCATTTACTACAACCCGGCCGGCCTCTCGGCCATAGAGCGTCCCAAAGCCATAGCGGCGCACTCCATGTTCTACAGCGGGCTCAGCGACGGGTCCAACCTGGGCCTCAGCGCGGCGGCCTTCGCCGTTCCGCTCTCCAACGGCCGCGGCGGCACCATCGGCGGCCTCTGGCACCAGTTCTCGCTCTCCGGCGTTTATTCCGAGAAGACCGCCCAGGTCTCCTGGGGCTACCGCTTCGACAGGCGCTCCCGGTACGAAAAGTTTTCCGTCGGCGCGTCGCTGAAATACCTTTCGCACGGCTTTACCCGCCTGGACGAGACCTACAACGCCGTGGAAGCCGGCCTGCTGCAGAACGGCAATACCGACCCGGTACTGGCCGGCGCCAATTCCCGGGCCGCCCTGGACGCCGACGTGGGCGCCCTTTACCGGCTCACCAAGCGCTGGACCCTGGGCGCGGCCCTCCTTAACGCTATGCAGGCCAACGTGGCCTTCAGCAGCGGCGACACGGACAAGATCCCCATGAAAACCAGGCTGGGCGCCTCCTACAAAAGCCTGTGGCTGGTGCTGGCCGCCGACGCCAGGATACAGAAAGCCCCGGACGGCAAGACCGACAAGCAGTTCATTTTCGCGGCGGAAAAGGTGTTCCCCAGCCTCGACCGCGGCGACGTGGGCGTGCGCGCCTCGCTCGGCGCCGGTGACCGCGAATTCAAGCAGGCCACCGCCGGCCTCTCCTACAAGATCCAGAAGATACAGCTGGACTACGGCTTTTCCCTGCCTATCGGCACGGTCAAGGAGACCGCGGGCAACCACAAGGTGGCCCTTACCTACCATTTCGGTTCGGCCACCCAGAGCGAGATCGCCGAGGCCGAACTGCTGGAACAGTACAAGCGCCTGCGCGAGGCCAAGGACTACAAGAGCCCGCGCGAAACGGCCAGCCTCAACGACCCGCGCCTGGCCGACGTGAAGGAGCTCATAAAGGCGGAGAATTATTACGGCGCCAACAAGCTGCTGCTGGAGCGGGCCAACGAACTGCTGCCCGACTCCTCGGTGGTGGGGCTCACCAAGCGCCTCTCCACGGTGTCGGCTTTCTACCCGTCGCTGGCCGTGGAAGGCCGGCAGAAGAACCGCTGGGAGCAGCTCCTGAGCGGCGGCGTGAAGGATTTCCTCAACGGCCAGGACCGCCGCGCCATGAAGCAGCTCGCCTACGCGCAGAGCCTCAACCAGCAGGACTCCGCGCTGTCCAATTTCCTCGACCGCATAGGCGAGATCACGCGCGTCACGCCTGACCGCGTGCCGGCCGACTTCAGCCGCGGCTGGGTGGAGTACAAGCTGACCGAATCCGACGAGTTGTACACCAAGAAACGCTACTCGGAGGCGCTGCGCAAGCTCGACGAAATGCTGGAGCTGGAGCCCAACGAACTTATCGGTCTCAAAAAGAGCGGTTCCTGCAACTATATGCTGGGCAGCTACGCCAGGGCCGCCTACGACTGGAACAAGGCCTCCAAGCTGGAGAGCGACCCGCTGGAGAAGGCGAAGCTCTCCAAGATGATAGAGGAAGCCCGCCTGAAGCAGGGCAAGGCCGCCACCTGGCAGCCGCCCGTCAACGGCGCGGCCGTCCCCGGCGTGGAAGAGAGAGAGGAGACCAAGGCGGAGAAGGACGCCCGGGCGATAGAGAAGCTCTACCAGCTGGGCGCGGACTACTACGCCAAGGGCGAGTACGGCAAGGCGGCGGACACTTTCCGCAAGATCCTTACCATAGACCCGCAGAACACGCAGGCCAAGAAGGCCCTGGAGCGCATAATCCGCCTGTCGCGCTAGCGCGCGGGGCGGGAGGGGGCGGGCGGCAGGCTATATGAAGCTTTTCCACAAGTTCAGCGCGGCGCTCACGGCCGCGGCCCTGGCCGCGGCTTTGCTGCTGAGCGGCATCTTCCTCAAGTTCCAGGAGCGCACCGTGCTCCGGGCGCAGCAGGCGCGGCTGCAGGCCATGGAACAGTCCGTGCTGGCCATGCTCGGCGAGGCCGAGCTGGCGGGCGACCCCCTGATGGCGGTGGATTATCTTTCCGGCCTCTGTTTTTCAAGGCCGGAGATCCGCTCCTGCCGGTTGGACATCGGCCGGGGCATGGCCCCGGTGAAACTCCCCAAGGTCAAAGTTCCCGCACGCTCCGACGTTCCTCTTTCCAGGCGGCTGAGCGGCAAAAAGTACCGCGCGGAGCTGGATTTTTCGGCCGCGGCCCTGGACCGGGAGCGCAAGGAGGCCCTCTCCGGGGTCTGGCGAAACCTGGCCGCCGCTTTCCTGGCGGCCATGGCCGTGGCGGCCCTGCTCGCCCTGCTGCTGGCGCGCCGGCTCACCAGGCGCCTGCGGCGCCTCTCGGCCGAAGCGGCGGCGCTGGGAGAGGGGAAGTTCGGGGTAAAGACCGAAGTCTCCGGCTCGGACGAGGTGGCGGAGCTGGCGGGGGCCTTCAACGCCATGTCCGAGCGTCTGCTGGAACTGGAGACCATGAAGAAGAATTTCACGGCCTCGGTCACGCACGAACTGCGCTCGCCGCTGGGCGTCATAGAGACCTACGCCGCCATGCTCATCAAGGAAGAGGACCGCTTCACCCCCGACGATATTTCCGTCTTCAGGCGCATAAAGGAGAACGCCGGGCGCCTGGCCAATTTCGTCACGGCCATGCTGGACCTGGCCAAGATAGAGCGCGGCAAGATGGAACTGCGCCCGGCGAAAGAAGACCCCCTGGCGCTGGTCAGGGACGCGGTTGATTTCCTCAAGCCGAAAGCCGACGAAAAAAACGTAGCCCTGGCCGCCCTGACCCCGCCGGGCCCGGCCGCGGCGACGCTCGACCGGGAGCTCGTGACCCACGCGCTCACCAATCTCATTTCCAACGCCATAAAATTCACGCCCGAAGGCGGCAAGGTCTTTGTGCGCGCCTCGCTCACCCAAAAAGTCCTCCGCGTGGAAGTGGAGGACACCGGCCCCGGCGTGAAACCCGGAGAAGCCGAAAAGATCTTTACCCCGTATTCCCAGGGCTCGGCGGCCCCCGGCCACGGCGGCACCGGCCTCGGCCTGGCGCTGTCCAAGGCCATCATAGAGCTGCACAAAGGCCGCATAGGCTGCGGCGCCGCCCCTGGCGGCGGCGCCCTCTTCTGGTTCGAGCTGCCGGTGTGACGAAGAGGGGCGACGGGGGTATGGGTTCGGAGGGGCGTCGCGGAGGCCGAGGCTTGCGCAAGCGACGAGGCCGAGCGACGAGCGGCGAGAACGGTGTTCGAGACCGCGTACCCGACGGGCCCATACCCCCGGCGCACCGACACCCGATATACACCGGCCTGTAATAACTTTGTAACGTGCTTTATATAGAATAAGAGTACGGATTATGAAAAAACTGCTGACCCTTTTCGCCGCCATCGCCTTCTTCACGGCCGCCGCCCGCGCCCAGGAGGCCGTTGAGCCTTCGCCCAGCGCCCAGGCCGCCGAACTCTCCTCCCGGATGCAGGAAGACGTCTCCCGCCTGCTCGAACAGCTCGTAGGCCGCGGCCGCGCCCGCTCCTTCGTGGCCGTGGAGGGGGAAATAGTTCTCAAGAGCAAGCTCGAATCCGGCGCGCCCTCCGAAGACACCCTCACCCTGCCCGGCTACGCCGCCGTCAACATCCTCGAGAAGACCGGCGAGTACCTCAAACAGAAGCGCGAAGAAAGCCAGCGCACCAGCGAATTCAAGGTCAAGAAACTTTCCGTCTCGCTCGTTTTCGACCGCACCGTGCCCGAGGCGCGCGTCAACGCCATCAAGCTCATGATCTCCGACGTGCTGCGCCTGAGCGAGGCCCGCGGCGACAGCATCATCACCGCCCGCGCCGAGATGCAGCCCTGGTGGCGCAGCGCCCTCGAGTCGCCCGAAGTGCGCCCGGTGCTCCTGATGTCCGCCTTCGGCCTCGTGGCCCTGATGGCCCTGCTGGTCATAGGCTACATGCTGGCCTCGCGCCTGATGTCCGGTTTTGTGGATTACGCCCGCCTCAACGCCCCCGCCCAGGCCATTGGCGGCGGCGCCGGCGGCTACGGCGGCGCCGGCGGGGAAGAAGGCGGCGAGATGGGCGACATCATAGACGTGGAAGCCCGGGCCGCGGCCGGCGGTGCCCTGCTGGAAGCCGGTTCCGCTTTCGAATTCCTGGAGAAGTTGCCACCTGCCGAGGCCGCCGAACTGCTGGCGGAGGCGCCCGAAGAGGACGCTGCCATCATCATCGCCAACCTGGCCGACCGCAAACCCCACATTTCCTCCAAGATCCTGCTCGCCCTGCCGCCCTCGAAAAAGCAGGCGGTCAGCGCCCGCATGCTGGGCCTGAAGCAGGCCGAACCGGAGAAGATCTACGAGATAGAGAGCGACCTGCGCTCTCGCCTGGAGAAGAGCCTGCGCGGAGCCGAAAAACTCGGCCGCCTGCTTTCCCTGGTGGACGAATCGGCCCGGGCCGAGATCATGGAAACGCTCGCCCATGCAGACCCCAAAGGCTCGGAAGAAATGCGCCGCAAGATGGTAACTTTCGACGATATCTGCCGCCTGGACGACAAGAACCTGCGGCCGCTCGTAGTCACCCTGCCCTACGTCGACTGGGCCGCCGCCCTCGCCGGCGCCGGCGAGACCGCCGTGGGCAACGTCACGAAGCTTCTGCCCGAGGACGTGCGCCTGATAGTGAAGGACCTGCTGGTGAACCGCCCCGAGGAGGAGAAGATCATCGGGGCCCGGGCCAAGATAATTTCCGCCGCCATAGAAATGAACGCCAAGGGCCGCATAGTGATCAAGGAGGGCGTGTGAGCAGCCCTTCCTCCGACGCCTTCCACACCGAGCTCGACTACCTCTGGGACGCCGTAAAAACGGCCCAGGAGGCGGAGGCCGTGTCGGCGCAGGAGCGGTCAAAAGCCAAAGAAGGCCTGGAGCACGCCTCCTCCCGGGTAATGCACCTCGAGAACGAGCTGGCCAAAGGCCTGGAGCGCGAAAGGGCCCTGCGCGCCGAAACCGAAAAATTCAAGAGAGAGGCCGGGCGCCTGGCCGCCGAGCTTGGGAAGGCGGCGCATCAGGCCGAAACCATCCACGCCGCCGCGGAATTGAGCGCCGGCTTCGAAAAGCGCCTGATAAAGAAAGACGGCGAGACCGCCATGCTGGACGCCGAAGTGGCCCGCCTGCAGGCCGAAACTTCCGCCCTGCGCGAGACCCTTAAAGGCCGTGACGCCGCGGTGGCCGCCCTGAAGAAAAAACTGGAAGGCCTGGCCGCCCTGCCCGAGATCGCGGGGATAATTTCGCAGGACTCGGCCGGATCCGGGCAGCCCGGCTCCGTCTACCTGCACCTGCTGGAACGCCTCGAAAAAGAAAAAGCCATGGCCTCGGGGGCCGAAGCTTCGCTGGCTGCCGCCGAAAAAGAACTTGAAGCGGCCCGAGCCGCCGCTGCAGCCGCAGAACATGAAACCGCCGGGCTGCGCTCCGCGCTGAGCCTCAAGTCCCGCGACCTGGAGAACCTGCAGGCCGCTATCCGGGAAGCCGACGGCAGGCACGCGGTTTCAGCCGCCGAGCGCGGCGCGCTGGAGGCCAGGGCGGCCGAACTCAAGGCCGCGCTGGGAGAGAGAGAAAGCGCCCTGGAGCGCGCCGCCGCCCAAGCCGCGGGGCTGCGCCGGGAACTGGACGCCGCCAGGGCCGAAACCGCCCGGGTGCGCGACGAAGCCGCGGCCCAGGCGCTGCGCACCGAGGAGCAGAAAGGCAATTTTTCGGGAGCGGTGGCCCAGGTCTTCGACCTGCAGAAGCGCGCCGCCGCCCTGAGGTCGGAACTGACGGCGGAAAAAGAGCGCAGCGCGGCGCTGGCCGCGGACCTTTCCGCCCGGGCCGCTGACCTGGAGAAGGTCAACGGGCTGCTGCGGGACGCCAAGAACGGCCTGGCCCAGGAAAAAGAGACGGGGCGCCGCGCCGGCGTCCGGATCAAGGCCCTGGAAGCCGAGATCGAGGACCTGAAAGCCAAGGTGGCCGCCGCCGGAGAATACTCGGCGAAACTACTGCGCGCCGTGCAGGAGCGCGACCTGGCCCTGGGCGCCGTAAAGGCGGACCTGCGCAAGACCGAAGCCTTGGAGATGGAGAACGAGGACCTGCGCCGCAAGAACGTGAAGTTCAGCGGTCTCCTGCGCCGCGAGCAGTCCGATTTCACCGCCCGGGTCATAACCGCCCTGGAGCGCGCCGCCAAAGACCTCAAGACTTTCAACCTCCGGGTCCCCGCCGCGGAGCGCAAGGGCATAGAGCCCGCGCTCAAGAACCTGCTGGCTTCCGTCAACCTGATGAAAGGCTGGCAGGAGTATATGGACCCCGAGACCCCGGAACTGGCCGACACGGACCTGGCCGGGTTCTTCTCCGGCGAAGCCGGGAAATGGGAACGCGCCTTCAAGCAGCGCAAACTGTCCATCTCCTACGCGGTCGCCACGCCGCGCATGCGCGCGAGGCTCCACCCGGAGAGCATGAAGATGCTCTTCTACCACCTCGCCAAGAACGCCTACGAACACCTGCCTTCAGGCGGCAGCCTGCGGGTGACGCTGAAAGCGTCGGAGGACGGCCGCCAGGCCGTGCTCTCCTTCGAGGACACCGGTCCCGGTTTCCAGCAGGAGACCCTGGCGAAACTCTTCGCGCCGTTCAACACCTCCGAGAAGGGGAAGGCCGGCATAGGCCTGGCCGTCTGCGCCCGCATAGCCGAAAAGCACGGCGGCACGCTGAACGCGGCGAACAGGAAAGACAGGGGAACTCTGGTGGAAGTGAGGCTGCCGCTAGGCAGCGAAGTTAAAGCTTGAAGATATAACCCAGACCGAAAACGGTCCGCAGTTTGGACCCGAATGAACGCCCCAGGCGGCGGCGGAGCGCCTCTATGCGCTTGTCCACGGCCCTGGCCCCGGCGGAGGAGTCCTGCCGCCAGACCTGCTCCAGCAGCATGCTGCGCGACACCAGCCGGCCCTGGTTGCGCAGGAAATAGAGCAGCAGGTCGAACTCCAGGGCGGTAAGCTTGAGCGCGGAGCCGCCCACCCGCGCCGTGCGCGCCTCGGGGGAAACGCGCAGGGCCCCGAAGGCGTACTCGGCCGGCTTTTCGGCGGCGGCGCGCCGCCCGCCGCGGCCCAGCAGGTTGAGCACCCTGGCCCGGAAGAGGGCGGGGTCGGGGGGAAAGGGGAAATACTCGTCGGCCCCGTTGTCGAAGCAGACGGCGGCGGCGGCGGGGGAATACTGACCGCCTCCGGTCAGGACCAGCAGGGAGCCTGCGGTGCGGGGCGCCCCGCGCAGCACGGCTACGAGGTCGCGGCCGCTCATGTCGGGCAGGCCCGCGTCTATGACGGCCAGGCCGTCCCCGCGCCAGCTTTTGAGGAACCTGCCGGCCGAAGGGTAGGAACGCACGCGCAGGCCCGTAAGCGAGGCGCGCGCGAAAGCGGCCACTCCTGGGTCGGCGGTAACGCAGTGGACAACCTGGTTCATGCGGGGAAAACGGCGGCCTTGATGCGCCGGAGCAGTTCGTCCGGGTCGAAGGGCTTAAGGACGTAGCCCGCGGCGCCCAGCTTGAGCCCCTCGGAGACCATGTCCACCTCGGAGCGGACCGTGAAGAAGATTATCGGGACGCCGGCCAGCGCGGGCGTCCTGCGGATGCGGCGGGCGGCCTCGAAACCGCTGATATCGGGCAGGCCCACGTCCAGCAGGATCATGTCGGGCTTCTCGGCGGAGGCGAGGGCCACGCCCTCCAGGGCGGTGGGGGCGGTGACCACGGCGCAGCCGGCCTTCGCCGCGATGCGCGCCGCTATGCGCAGGTAATCCGGCTCGTCGTCCACTACCAGGACCTTGGGGCGGGGCTTCATTTACGGGGGAGGAGGGCTTCCACTTTCTTCTGCAGGAAGGAAAGTTCCACGGTCTTGCTCATGAACTCGCGGCAGTTGGTCTCCTGCCGGAAGAGCTCGCTCATGTTCTTGTCGAAGAAGGAGCCGGTTATGATCAGCACGGGGATATTGCGCGTGTCGTCGTCGGTCTGGAGGTTCCTGACCACCTCTATGCCGCCGATGTCCGGCATCATGACGTCGCAGAGGATGACGTCGGGCTTGATGGCCTTGGCCTTGGCTATGCCCTCGCGGCCGTCGCCGGCTATCTGGACGTTAAAGCCCAGGTCCGTGAAATAATCGGACACCATCGTGCGGAATTCCACGTTATCGTCCACAATAAGCATCAGGCTCATTTAAAGCTCCCTAATCCCTGTTTCAGTAGAGTATATTGTAAATCCCGGCCGTTTTCAAGACGGGCTCGGCACCGCGGGCGGCGGGGCGGCCATCTCCTTGGAAATGGTGAAGATGAACTTGCTGCCCTTGCCCACTTCGGACTCCACCCAGATGTCGCCCTTGTGCAGCTGCACCGTCATCTGGCACATCGCCAGGCCCAGGCCGAAACCCTGGCTCTTATGTTCCTCCATCTGGGAGTATTTCTCGAAGATCTCCTTGCGCTTGTTCTCCGGGATGCCGGGGCCGGTGTCCTGCACCGCGAAGAAAACCTTCTGCGCGTCCTCCCAGGCGGACAGGGTGATAGTGCCGCCGCTGGGGGTGAACTTCAGGGAGTTGCCCATCAGGTTGGTGATGACGCGCTCGAGCAGGATGGGGTCCGCCGTGAACGCGATCCTGGAGGGAGGCGCGGAAAGCAGGAGCTTTATGCCCTTGGGGCCGGCCACCGGTTCGTGGTTCTCCTTGACCCGCGTGAGCAGGGCCTCGGCGTCCAGGGAATCCAGCTGCAGCGTCATGTTGCCGCGCTCCAGTTTGGTGGTGTTGAGGATGTCGTCTATCATGCCGCGCAGCCGGCGCGAGGAGTAGAGCATGCTCTGCAGGTACTTGTCGGTGGACGGGGACGCCGGGATCTTCTTCATCAACAGCTCGGTGTAGCCCTGCAGCGTGGAAAGGGGCGCGCGCATGTCGTGCGTGATCATGTGGAAGAAATCTTCCTTGGCCTTCTCTATCTCCTTCTCGCTCGTGATGTCGCGGATGATGATGACGCGGCCGGGGCGCTTGAGCGTAGCGAGCAGGAACTGGTTGGAGATGATCCGGAAGCTCTTGGTCACGGTACTGTTCTCGTTGACTATAGGGGCGTCCACCTCCGCCTTCAGGTACTTGTCCTTCAAGGCCAGCATTTCGGTGAGCGAGTTGAAGAAAGCCTCGTTCTTCACCGAGCGGGGCACGGCCACGTCGGCGGAGATCTTGGGGATACCCAGGAGCTTCAGGGCCGTATTATTGGAATAGATCAGCGAGCCGCGGTCGTCCACCAGGAGCACGCCGTCGGAAATGGTGTCTATGAGGGCCTGGGCCTTGCCCTTCTCTTCCACGATCTGGTTCAGCTGGAAGGCGCGGTAGGCCTGCAGCTCCAGCATGAGCCGGTTGAGGATGCCCACCAGGCTCTTGATCTCGGGCCAGCCCTCCTGCGGAATGACCGAATCCAGGTGCTGGGTCTTGAGGAACTGCTTGACGCCGCTGACCATGTTGTTGACGGGGCGGATGATGCGGTTGGAGATCAGGAAGACCACCAGCATCGTCACGCCGAAGATACCGACGGCCAGCAGGGAGAAGACCAGGATGGACTTGCGCTGCTTGCCGTACAGCTCCTCTTCCGACTGCACGGAGACGGCGGCCCAGTCCAGCTTGTCGATGGCCGCGTAGGCGCCGGCGTACTCCTCCTTGCTGAAGAGGAATTTCGCGATAGTGCCGGTGCGGCCGCCGCTGCGGAAGACTTTCCTGAGCAGGTCGGGCTCGTAGCCCATCCCTTTCATGTCCTGGCAGGGCAGGGGGCGGCCCTGTCCATCGGAGATGAACACGCGGCCGGTCCGGCCGGTGCGCTGCGAGTTTATTTTACCCAGCAGCTTGTCCAGCGTGAAATGGAAGACCACCACCCGCTCGTCCACCAGCGGGTAGGCGATGGGGAAATAGGCCTGGTCCTTGACGCACAGCACCTCGCCGGACGTCACTATCCCGGAGTCCTTGGCCTGCGCTATCAGCTTATCCTGGAAAAGGGCCAGGGACTTCGGCTCCTTCACCTTCTCGCTCTGCAGGAAGAACAGTTCTTTCCCGTCCTTGCCCACGAGGGACAGGGACATGATGTCGGAATTTATGCGCGCCGCCTGGTGGATCACCTCGGCCTCGGAGACCTTCTTGCCGCGCAGGGGGTTCTCGAACTCGTAGAGGAAGGCCAGGTTGCGGTTGGTATTGAGGAACCACTCGTCCACGTTGGCCGCGGACAGGCGCGACAGGCCCTGGTGCAGCTCGAAGTAGCTGGTCACCGAGGAATTATACTGGTAGATGTTCCAGCCCACCGTCAGCAAGAGCGGCAGCACCGCTATCGCCAGCAGGATCAGCAGGAACCTCGTAGTCAGTTTCATAGGCCGTTAGATCTCGTGCCTGACTATGTTTATCTCTATGCGCCGGTTCTTGGACCGCCCTTCGGGGGTGTCGTTGGTCTGTACCGGCTTGAACTCGCCGTAGCCCACGGCGGAAAGCTTTTCGGGCGCGACGCCTTCTTTTATGAAGAACTGCAGCACCGTGAAGGCCCGGGCGGAGGAGAGCTCCCAGTTGGAGCGGAAGCGGGTGCCGCGGCGGCCGAGCGGCCGGTTGTCGGTGTGTCCCTCTATCTGGATGGGGTTGGGCAGGTCCTTGAAGACCGCGGTGAGGCGGCGCAGGTGGGGGTAGGAGGACTCCTTCAGGATATCGCTGCCGGGGGCGAAAAGTATGGGGTCGGAGAAATTGATGCTGATCTTGTTGGCGGAGATCTCCACCTGGGCTATCTGCTGGATGCCGTGTTTGGAGAACAGCGTGCTGGCTATCTGGGTGTCTTTGCCGAAGGTCTCTTCCAGGGCCTTCGCCGAGAACTGGGTGGTTATGCTCTTGGAGCTGTAGAAAGCGAACAGGATCATGAAAAAGATCATGAGGTAGCTCATCATGTCGCCGTAGGTGATGGCCCACAGGGCGCCGCGGTTAAGCTCGTTCTCCAGTTCGTCTTCGCGTTCGTAGAAGCGCATAAATCGTTCGTTAAGCCCTCGCCGCGGGGCCGGAGGGTTTGGAGCCCTCGAGCAGCTGGTAGCCGCGCAGGTGCATGTCCACCAGGTGGGGGGTCTTGCCGCTCATGATGTCTATGACGCCTTCCAGGATGAGCTGCAGCACCAGGGTCTCCTCCACGGCGCGCAGGCGGACTTTGTTGGCCACCGGCACGAAGATGAGGTTGGAGAGCGCGATACCGAAGAAAGCCGAACTGATGGCCACGGCCATGGAACGGCCGATCATGGTGGGGTCGGAAATATTGCTCAGGGTCTGGATGATGCCGAAGAGGGTACCGATCAGGCCGAACATAGGGGAGAGCACGCCGGCCGTACGGTAGAAGTTGGAATCCTCCTGGATGTCCAGGCGGCGGCGGCGGATCTCCTCTTCCAGGATGGCCCGGGTCTCGCGGGACTCGGCACTGATCATGGCCACGCCGACGGCGCGCTTGAGGAAACCGCCGGCGAAAGCCGGGTCGGTATTGGAGAGGGCCATGATGCCGCCCTGCTTCTGGGCGGTCTCGGCCATGCTCACCAGCATGCGCACCGCCGCGTCCACGGAGGGGGTCTTGGGATTGCCGAAGATATCGAAGAAGGCCTTGAGCCCGGTCACGAACCGGCGGAAAGAGGTGTTGATGACGGTCGCGGCCAGGGTGCCGCCCAGCACGATGATAATGCCGTGGAGGTCCATGAGCTTGTCGGCGATGCCCGAGGAAAAAATACCCCAGCCCATTACGGCCCCGCCCAGCAGGAAGCCCACGATCGTCATCATATCCATAGTTCAGTTCTCCAGAAAACCGGATTCACGCCTTGTTTATTGTAGCGTAAGCATGTTACCGAAATTTTACGTATATATATTATAAAATTGCGCGCCGTTTTGGGTTTTTGATAACATTATATTGCCTGGCGGCATTCAAAAGGCCGCTATCGGATTTTTTCGCCAAAACAGGAGCTCTCAAATGGATTACCTACTGACCGAGCAGCAGACCATGATCCGCGACCTGGCCCGCAAGATAGCCCAGGAGAAGATAAAGCCGGTATCGGCCCAGTACGACGAAAGCGAGGAGTTCGCCTGGCCCATTATGAAGGTCCTAGCCGAAAGCGACCTGTTCGGCGTCTACATCCCCGAGGCCTACGGCGGCCTGGGCGGCGGCATCATGGACATGTGCCTGGTGACCGAGGAACTGTCCCGCGCCTGCGGCGGCATCGCCCTGGGCTACGCCGGCACGGGCCTGGGCACGCTGCCGATCCTGCTGCACGGCTCGGAAGAGCAGAAGAAGAAATACCTGCCCGACATAGCCAAGGGCAAGCGCCTGGCCGCTTTCTGCCTCACCGAGGCCGAAGCCGGCTCCGACGCCGCCAACATGAAGACCACCGCCCGCAAGGAGGGCGACAAGTACATCCTCAACGGCACCAAGCAGTGGATCACCAACGCCGGCGAGGCCGAGATCTACACCGTAATAGCCCTCACCGACAAGAGCAAAGGCGTGCGCGGCGCCAGCGCCTTCATAGTGGAGAAAGGCACGAAGGGCATGGAGTTCGGCAAGAAAGAGAAGAAGATGGGCATCCGCGCCAGCGCCACACGCGAAGTGATCTTCACTGACTGCGAAGTTCCGGCCGCGAACCTCATCTCCCGCGAAGGCATGGGCTTCATAGTGGCCCTCAAAACGCTCGACACCTCCCGCCCCGGCGTGGCGGCGCAGGCCGTGGGCATAGCCCAGGGAGCCCTGGACCACGCTGTGGACTACTCCCGCACCCGCGTGCAGTTCGGCCAGCCTATTTCAAGCTTCCAGGCCGTGCAGCACATGCTCGCCGACATGGGCACCCAGGTGGAGGCCGCCCGGGCGCTGGCCTACTCGGTGGCCCGCATGGTGGACGCCGGCGTAAAGTCGGTCTCCAAAGAATCGGCCATGGCCAAGCTCTTCGCCAGCGACGTGGCCATGAAGGTGGCCGTGGACGCCGTGCAGATCCTGGGCGGCTACGGCTACATGCGCGACTACCCGGTGGAGAAGTACATGCGCGACGCCAAGATCACCCAGATCTACGAAGGCACCAACCAGATCCAGCGCAACGTCATCGCCGCCCACATGATCAAGGAGACGCTGAAGAAGTAATGAACATAATCGTCTGCATCAAACAGGTACCCAACACCACCGACGTCAGGATAGACCCGGTCACCAACACCCTCATCCGCGACGGCGTGGAGAGCGTCATCAACCCCTTCGACGCCTACGCCATCGAGGAAGCCGTGCGCCTTAAAGAGCGCTGCGGCGGCAAGGTCACCGTAGTCACCATGGGCCCGCCCCAGGCGGAGAACGTCCTAAAAGAGGCCATCGGCCTCGGCTGCGACGAGGCCGTGCTGGTAAGCGACCGCAAGTTCGCCGGCTCCGACACCTGGGCTACCTCCTACACCCTCGCCTGCGCCATCGAGAAGCTGGAAGGCTACGACGTGATCCTCTGCGGCAAGCAGGCTTCCGACGGCGACACCGCCCAGGTAGGCCCCGGCATCTCCACCCACCTGGATATCCCGCAGGTCACCTACGTCAAGAAGATCTCCGAGATAAACGACAAAGCCGCAAAAGTGGAGCGCATGACCGAAGAGGGCTATGACGTGGTCGAAGTCCCGCTGCCGTGCCTGTTCACGGTAGTAAAGGAGATCAACACCCCGCGCATGCCGTCGCTCAAGGGCATGATGCGCGCCAAGTCGGCCAAGATCGCCAAGTGGACCGCCGCCGACCTGGAAGCCGACCCGGCCGCCCTCGGCCTGGACGGCTCGCCCACGCGCGTAGTTAAAATTTTCACCCCCGAAGCCCGCAAGGGGGGAGAGATGATCTCCGGCACCTGCGACGAGGTGGCCAAAGAACTCGTGGAACTCCTCAAAGGGGAGGTCGTGTAATGGCCTCCATCAAAGTACATCTCGAGAAATGCACCGGCTGCACGCTCTGCGTGAAGGCCTGCGCCTTCGGCGCCATCCACATGGCAGACCGCAAGGCCGTCATCGACATGGCCAAGTGCACCCTCTGCGGCGCCTGCGTGGCCGCCTGCAAATTCTCAGCCATAGAGCTGGAGAAAGCCGCCGGCCCCAAGAAGGACCTGACTCCCTACAAGGACGTCTGGGTCTTCTGCGAACAGAAAAAGGGCGTCATCCAGTCCATTTCCTACGAACTGCTCGGCGAAGGCCGCAAGCTCGCCGACAAACTGGGCGTGAAACTCTGCGCCGTCCTGCTGGGCCATAATATGAAGGAAGCGGCCGCAAAACTGGGCGAGCGCGGCGCCGACAAGGTTTACCTCGCGGACCACCCGGCCCTGAAAGCTTACCAGGACGATCCCTATACGGCCGTTCTCGTGAACCTGGTGGAAGAATACAAGCCGGAGGCCATCCTCTGCGGAGCCACCGTGATAGGCCGCAGCCTCATCTCGCGCGTGGCCATTAAGACCAACGCGGGCCTCACGGCCGACTGCACCGGGCTCGACGTGGACGTCAAAGAACGCCTGCTCCTGCAGACCCGCCCCGCCTTCGGCGGCAACATCATGGCCACCATCATAGCCCCCAACCACCGGCCGCAGATGGCCACCGTGCGCCACAAGGTCATGAAGGAAGCCGAGCTGCAGCCCGGCCGCCTCGCCGAGGTCGTCACAAAATCCTACCCGGAGGAGACCTACGCCTCCCGCACCAGACTGCTGGACATGGTAGAGGAACTCTCCGCCACCATGAACATCTCCGAAGCCGACATCATCGTGGCCGGCGGCCGCGGCATGGGCAGCAAGGAGAATTTCGCCCAGCTCGAAGAACTCGCAAAGGTCCTGGGCGGCGCCGTCGGCGCCAGCCGCAGCGCCGTGGACGCCGACTGGATCCCCTACTCCCACCAGGTGGGCCAGACCGGAAAGACCGTAGTCCCCAAGCTCTATATCGCCTGCGGCATCTCCGGCCAGATCCAGCACCTCATCGGCATGCAGTCCTCGAAGACCATCGTAGCCGTCAACAAGGACCCCGACGCGCCCATCTTCAAGGTGGCCACCTACGGCATCGTCGGCGACGTCAACGAAATAGTCCCCGCGCTCATCAAGGAATTCAAGCGCGCGCTTAACAAGTAGAGCCGCCCGGGAGGCGGACGGGTGCTTCCCCGGGCACCCGTTGGGGAAGGGGGGCCCCGCCATAATTTCCCCAGGCGGGGGGGAACCGCGCAACGGTCCCCTGCAGTCCTGGCGAGCGGAGCAGAGCCCCGGATGCCGACCAATAACACTATGACCGAATCAATTAAGCCTTTAAAGACCATGACGGAGTGGAAACTCCTCGAGGTCCACCACGAAAAGATCGCCCGGCGCCCGCTGCGCGACTTCTTCGCCGCCGACCCCGAACGCGGCGAAAAGCTGGCCATAGAGGCCGCCGGCGTCTACTTCGACTATTCCAAACACCGCGTCAGCGAAGAGACCATCAAGCTGCTCGCCGACCTCGCCGAAGCCTCCGGCCTGCGCGAGAAAATAGAAGCCATGTTCACCGGCGAGAAGATCAACCTCACCGAAGGCCGCGCCGTGCTCCACACCGCCCTGCGCGCCCCCAAGAACGCCGCCGTAGTAGTGGACGGCGAGAACGTGGTCCCGCACGTCCACGCGGTATTGGAGCGGATGGCCGCCTTCGCCGACAAACTGCGCGCCGCGCAGTGGAAAGGCCACACCGGCAAGACCATAAAGAACATAGTCAACATCGGCATAGGCGGCTCAGACCTGGGCCCCGTCATGGCCTACGAAGCCCTCAAGAACTACAGCCCGCGCTGGCTGACCTTCCGCTTCGTCTCCAACGTGGACGGCACCGACTTCGCCGAAGCCGTGCAGGGCCTCGACCCCGAAGAGACGCTTTTCATAGTCGCGTCCAAGACCTTCACCACCCAGGAGACCATGGCCAACGCCGAAACGGCGCGGGACTGGGCCCTGAAGGCGCTCAAGGATAAGGCGGCCATAGCCAGGCATTTCGTCGCCGTCTCCACCAACGCCGCGAAAGTGGAGGACTTCGGCATAGACACCGCCAACATGTTCGGCTTCTGGGACTGGGTCGGCGGGCGCTATTCCATGTGTTCGGCCATCGGGCTGTCCACCATGATAGCCATAGGCCCCGACAATTTCCGCCAGCTGCTCGCCGGCGCGCACGAGATGGACGAGCATTACCGCACGGCGCCGTTCGAGAGGAACATCCCGGCGCTGATGGGCCTGCTGGGCATCTGGTACAACAACTTCTTCGGCGCGCAGAGCGTCGCCGTGCTGCCTTACGAGCAGTACCTCAAGCGCTTCCCGGCCTACCTGCAGCAGCTGGCCATGGAGAGCAACGGCAAGCGCGTGACCCTGGACGGCAGGCCCGTGGATTACCAGACCAGCCAGATCTACTGGGGGGAACCCGGCACCAACGGCCAGCATTCCTTCTACCAGCTGATCCACCAGGGCACCAAGCTCATTCCCTGCGACTTCATCGCTTTCTCCCGGCCGGCCCACAAGCTCGGCCGCCACCACGACCTGCTCATGGCCAACGTCTTCGCCCAGGCCGAGGCGCTGGCCTTCGGCAAGACCGCGGAAGAACTGAAGGCCGAGGGCGTGAAGGACTGGCTCATCCCGCACAAGACCTTCGAGGGCGACCGCCCCTCCACCACCATCCTGCTCGACGAGCTGACGCCCGCCGCCCTCGGCCGGCTGGTGGCGCTCTACGAGCACGCCGTCTTCACGCAGGGCATGATCTGGCAGATAGGCCCTTTCGACCAGTGGGGCGTGGAACTCGGCAAGGTCCTCGCCGGGCGCATCGTCCCTGAACTGGAAGCGAAAACCGAGCCGGACCTGAAACACGACTCCTCCACCAACGCCCTCATCCGGCGCTACCGCGAGCGCCGCTGACGCGCGCAAACGGCCATCCCGCCGCACGACTGATCGAAATCCGGCCGCAATTGACTTGCCCGCACCTTTAATGTACCCTTAAACCAGGGGGAGGTGCCGTCGCGCGGCCCGGGCGGTTATTTTCAGGCCATTTCTGTTTTCTCACTGAGCAGGATCTTTCGTGCTCAATTCACGCCTTACCGGACAAGCCGCCCGCCAGCAACCACCATATTATGAAGGATAATGATAAGAAAGAACACCTCGGAACGGACAGCTCCGGAGGCAGTGAAAGTTCCAAGCCAAAAAGCGGGGAGTTGCGTGAGTCGGAACTTCGCTACCGGCGCCTCTTTGAGGCCGCTCAGGACGGGATACTTATCCTGGACGCGGAGACCGGCACCATCTCTGACGCGAACCCGTTCATCATCGACCTGCTGGGTTTCTCCCACGAGCAACTGGCCGGCAAAAGGCTCTGGGAGATTGGCGCGTTCAGGGATATCTTCGCCAGCCAGGAAAAATTCAAGGAGCTGCAGTCCCTGGGTTATGTGCGCTACGAGGGGCTGCCCTTGATCGCCGCCGACGGCCGCAAGCTCTTCGTAGAGTTCGTGAGCAACGTCTACGAGGTGGAGGGAGCCAAGGTCATCCAGTGCAATATCCGGGACAACACGGCCAGAAGAGAAGCGGAACTGGAAAAAGACAGGCTGAACGAAAAAATCATCGAGAAAAATGAGGAAATAGAGAGTTTCCTTTACGTCACCACGCACGACCTGCGCACCCCGCTGGTAAACATTCAGGGCTTCAGCAGGAACCTCGCCAAAGACCTGAAGAAACTGTACACCCTGCTGTCAAAAGCGGACCTCCCCGAGGGGATAAAAGAGCGGGTGCGGACGCTCCTGACCGACGATCTGCCGGAATCGATGGGCTTCATAACCGGCGGAGTCCTGAAAATGAACATGATGATAGGGGCGCTACTCAAGATAGCCCGCCTCGGCCGGATAGCTCCGACTTCCGCCTCTGTAGATATGGACGCGGTACTGAAAGACGTGCTGGGAACTTTCGCCTACCAGTTGGAGAAGATCGGCGGCGTGGTGAATATCCTGGATCTGCCCCGATGCAGCTCCGATACGGAAGTAGTCTCCCAGGTCTTCGCGCTCCTCATAGACAACGCCATAAAATACAGGAAGAAGGGGCGCAGGCTGGAAATTACGATAGAGGGGAAAGTAACGGAGGATGGGCTGGTACGCTATATGGTTTCCGACAACGGGTTGGGGATCGAGGACGCGGAGCTGGAGAAGATCTGGCAGGTCTTCTACAGCGGCCACACAGCCGATCCGGGAGTAGAGCACGGAGAGGGGATAGGCCTGACTATCGCCAAGCGCATGGTGGAAAGGAACGGCGGAAGGATCCGGGTCGAGTCAAAAGAAGGCGTGGGCACAAAATTTATAATAGACCTGCCAGCGCGGAAATGACATGAGATCAGACTCACTGGCCACCATATTAATAGCGGAAGACAACGACGGGCACTCCCGACTTCTGCAGCGAGGGTTAAAGGACGCGGGGGCGCAGAACCCTGTGATCCGCTTCAGGGACGGGGTTGAGGCCTGGGACTTCATCTCGGGCAAAAGCGAGCCTTGCCTGGACCCAGCCAAGAGATACCTGTTATTCCTTGATATCCGCATGCCCAATATGGACGGCATCGAAGTATTGCGCCGATTAAAGGCAGACCGGCGTTTCAGACACATCCCGGTGATCATGCTCACCACCAGCGACGACCCCGAAGAGTTGAGGCGCTGCCGCGAACTGGGGTGTGATAAATTCTCCATTAAACCCATAGCGGTGGAAGAATTTGCACAGATATTCGGCCTGCCTCTGGGGCCAGGCAGTGAAATTTCCCCGGCCGCGGCAGCAGAGAATAAAGACAGCGCCCCCGCCTGAGACCAAAGCGCCGCCCCAAAACGATAAAAAAGCCCGGGCTTTCCCGGGCTCTTTTATCTTATTCGGGAAGTTTACGGCAGCTTGACTATGCCGTTCTTCTGGCGCACTTCCACGTCCTTGATGGCGCGTTTGATGAGGAACTCGGCGCTCGCGCGCAGCTCGCCCTCGGTGAGCTTCTTGCGGGCGATACCCTGCTCCATGGCCTTCATGCCCACCGCCACGGCCTCGTCGATATAAACCTCGGGCTCGTCCATGTGGGGGAGCAGGTAATCCTCGCTCATCTTGCCCTTCTTGACGACATAGTTGGCCAGCGCCTCGGCGGCGGCCACGCACATCTCGTCGGTGATGGTCTTGGCCTGCACGTCCAGGGCGCCGCGGAAGATGCCGGGGAAACCCAGGGAATTGTTCACCTGGTTGGGGAAGTCCGAGCGGCCGGTGCCCACCACTTTCGCGCCGGCCTCTTTGGCGTCCCAGGGCCACATCTCGGGGATGGGGTTGGCGGTCAGGAAGCAGATGGCGTCCTTGGCCATGGTGGCGACCCATTCCTTCTTGATGATGTCGGGGCCGGGGGTGGAGGCGGCGCTCAGCACGTCGGCGCCCTTCAGCGCGTCCTCGAGCTTGCCCACTATCTGCTTGCCGTTGGTGATCTGGCACATATGCCATTTCTCCCGGTGGTTCTGCAGGTCCGTGCGGCCCTTGTGCAGGGTGCCCTTGGAATCCACGTAAACCAGGTTCTCGGGCTTGGCGCCGTAGTGCATATAGAGCGTGCCGATGCGGATATTGGCCGCGCCCGCGCCGAAGAGAACTATCTTCACGTCCTTGATGTCCTTTTTCACTATCTTCAGAGCGTTAATGAGGCCCGCGAGGCAGACCGTGGCCGTGCCCTGCTGGTCGTCGTGCCAGACCGGGATGGTCATGGTGCGGCGCAGCTCGTCGAGGATGTCGAAGCACTTGGGCTGGGCGATATCTTCGAGGTTGATGCCGCCGAAGGAGGGGGCGAGGTACTGCACGGTCTTTATTATTTCCTGCGGGTCCTTGGTGTTGAGGCAGATGGGGAAGGCGTCCACGCCGCCGAGGTACTTGAAGATGAGGCCCTTGCCCTCCATGACGGGCAGGCCGGCCTCCGGGCCGATGTCGCCCAGGCCCAGCACGCGGGTGCCGTCCGAGACCACGGCCACCATGTTGCCCTTGTTGGTATGCTCATAAACCTGCTCCGGGCGGGCCTGGATGTCCTTGCAGACCGCGGCCACCCCGGGGGTGTACCAGATGGCGAAATCGTTGATGTCGCGGATGCAGCATTTGGGGGAGACTTCCACCTTGCCCTTGTAGAAAGGGTGCAGTTTCATCGCGTCTTCGGCCGGTTTATTGGCCTTTTTCAGCAGTTCTTCCTTGGAAACTTTCACGTTTGACATTTGAGACCCCTTTGACCCGAAAATCGCCGGACTTCATTGAGAATTGTAGTAAACAAAATTTGTCTTTACAATAACTTTTTGGTATACTTTTTTCTGTTCACCCGAAGGCTTTACGCCCCCGGTGATGAAACCTGCCCGCCATGGATTTTACGGCACCGTAGCTCAGGGGTTAGAGCGGGCGTTTCATAAGCGCTAGGTCGGAGGTTCGAGACCTCCCGGTGCCACTAATTTAAGACGCAGGCCCTGTCCCGCAAGACAGCAGTGCAGCAGCGGGACGGGGTTTTGTTTAAACGGGGGACGCATGACAGAGACTTATCTCACCAAAGACGGCTTTGAAAAGCTCCAGGCGGAGCTTGCCGAGCTGAAAAAGCAGAAAAACGACCTTTCCGTGGAGATCAACGACGCCCGCGAGCAGGGCGATTTGAAAGAGAACGCAGGCTACATCTACGGCAAGCAGAAGCAGAACGTCCTGATGAACCGCATCAGCGAGCTGGAGCTGCGCCTGCGCTCGGCCAAGATCGTGGACAACCTGGCCGTCAACAAGGACCAGATCAGCCTCGGCGCCACCGTCACCATGAAGGACAGGAACACGGGCAACACCCTGACCTACACCCTCTCCAGCGCGGACGAGGCGAACCCCTCCGAAGGCCGCATCTCGGTAAGCTCCCCGCTCGCCCAGGGCCTGCTCGGCGCCTCCACCGGCGCCTCCGTCAAGGTGACGCTGCCCAGCGGGGAAAAGCACCTGGACATCCTCAAGGTTGAGTACAAGTAAGTCTTTTTTGTTATAATTTTCCTGCACGCTGTTCGCGAATGTAAAGCGGCAAGAGGGTTAGGAGATTCTCATGGCATTCTGGGGAAACAAGCAGGAAGGGGAGAGCGCCCAGCCCGGGCAGCAGGCCCCCACGCAGGTTACCGGCACGCTCGAGGACGGCTATAACGACATCGTAAAATCCAAGGGCCGCGCCCCCGGCATAGACCTCGCCATAAAGCTCAGCGACCTCATCCTCGAACACGCCGTGCACGAACGCGCCAGCGACGTTCACATAGAGTCCCAGGGCGCCAACCTGCGGGTCCGCTTCCGCGTGGACGGCATCCTGCAGGACATGCTCAATTCCCCCAAGAACGCGGATATCCCGCTCACCCAGCGCATCCGCGTGCTGGCGGGCTTCGACCCCGAACCCCCGACGTCCTTCCGCAACGAGGAAGGCCGCTTCCAGAAGATGCTCTCCGGCCGCGCGATCCAGGTGCGCGTGTCCTCCTTCCCTACCGTCAACGGCGAGAAGCTGGTGCTGCGCGTGCTGGACCGCCAGCAGCTCGGCCTCGACATAGACCAGGTCGGCCTGGACCAGGACGCCCTGACCATCATAAAGAAGCTCATCCGCAACCCTTACGGCATTTTCTTCATCACCGGCTCCACCGGCTCCGGCAAGACCACGTCGCTCTACGCGATGCTCAAGAACATCAATACCCCGATGATCAACATCATCACGCTGGAAGACCCCGTCGAATACCGCCTGGAGGGCATCAACCAGGCCCAGATCAGCGCCAAGACCGGCTTCACCTGGTCCGAAGGCCTGCGCACCATCCTGCGCCAGGACCCCGACGTCATCATGGTGGGCGAGATCCGCGACTACGACACCGCCGAGATCAGCCTGCGCTCGGCCCTCACCGGCCACCTGCTGTTCACCACCATCCACACCATCAACGCCCCCAGCATCATCGAGCGCCTCTTCGAGATGGGCGTGCCGCCGTTCCTCATCGGCTCCTCCATGCTGGGCGCCATGAGCCAGCGGCTCGTGCGCAAGGTCTGCCCCAAGTGCTGCCAGGGCGCCGCCGCGCCGTCGGAACCCGTGGTCAACGAATTCATAAAGAACATGGACCCCGAGGAAGGGAAAGTGGTGAAGGACCTCATCCTCGCCCCGGGCGCCAACTACAAGGTGGAGAAAGGCTGCCCCGAATGCCGCAGCACCGGCTACATGGGTCGAACCGGCATTTTCGAACTGATGCTCATGAACGAGGAGATCCGCAAACACATCCTCGACCACGCCCCCACCGACGTGATCAAGCGCACGGCCATCAAGAGCGGCAAGATGCGCACGCTGCTCATGGACGGCATCATGAAGGCCCGCACCGGCGTCACCACCCTCTCCGAGATCATCCGCGTCACCGCGACGATGGTGTGAGGTTCCGGCCTTACGCGGACGGTGGGACATCAAAAACAGCGTCGCGCACACCGTGCGCGCGCTTCCGGCTCTCGGCCTCGGCGCTTACGTAAGCCTCGGCCTCCGAGGCGGTTTTGCTGCCCACCGTCCGCGTAAGACCTCCACGGGATCAATGAAGACGATAATCATAAAATTCGGCGGCAGTTCCCTCTCCAACCCGGGGCGGATACGCCGCGCCGCCGCCATGGTGCTGCAGGAGCGCCGCCGGGGCCTGCGCCCGGTGGCCGTGGTTTCGGCCCCCGCCGATTCCACCGACGACCTGCTCAAACTGGCCGCGCTTGCCGGGGGGGAAAAGCGCTCCGCGCGCGAGACCGACGCCCTGCTGGCCGCCGGGGAACAGTTCAGCGCGGCCCTGATGGCCATGGCGCTGGAGGCCGAAGGCGCCCGGGCCGTTTCCCTGACCGGCGCGCAGGCGGGCATCCGCACAAACTCCTCTTTCGGCGCGGCCGAGGTGCTGCGGGCCGACGTCCGCCGCCTGCGCCGCGAACTGGCCGCGGGCCGCATCCCGGTGGTGGCCGGCTTCCAGGGCGTTTCGGCGGCCGGTGATACCACCACTTTGGGCCGGGGCGGTTCTGACCTGACGGCGGTGGTGCTGGCCGGGGCCCTGCGCTCGGAGCTCTGCGAATTCAGGACCGACGTTAAGGGCGTCTATACCGCCCATCCCGCCATAGTTCCGGACGCCCGCAAACTAGAACAGATCTCCTACGCCGGGCTCATCGCCCTGGCCGAGCTGGGCGCGGAGGTGCGCCAGCTCCGGGCCGTTAAATACGCCGCCAAGCGCGGCATCCGGCTGCACCTGCGGTCTTCTTTCCACGACGAGCCCGGCACGCTGGTGACCGCCGGCGCGCCGGCCGGCCCGTCCTGTCTTTCCCTGAAGCGAGCCGGAGGGAACGCCCTGGTCTCGCTCGTAGGTTCGGGGCTTTCCCGCGAACTTCAGGCCGAAGCCCTGGCCGCCGCCAAAGCCGCCGGCCTGCGCGCAAGCGCGGCCGGCCGCGGAGCCCGGTACCTGACCCTTAAGACACCGGCCGGCAGCGGGGAAAGCCTCCTGCGCGCCCTGCATGAACTTTTCTTTTCCGGACAAGGCGCTCATCATTGACTTTCCCCGGGGGAAAGGATTAGAATTCAGATAATGGCAAACATAATACGCGCTATTTTCGCTCTGTTCTGGGTGGCGGCGGTCTCCTTCATAGGCTACCTCGCCTTCATCATGGTACAGACCGAGACCGACCCGCAGATGCTCTGGGGCTGGCTGGTAATGTGCGCCTTCACTTTCGTTTCGGCCACTTTCCTCGCCTATAACATAGTCTTCGGCCACCACCACAAGGCCGACGTCCCGCACCACCACTCGCACCTGCAGAACTCCTGATGACCGCGGACCTGCTGATAAAAGGGGGGACCGTGGTCTCCGGACGCGGCTGCGCGCGCCGGGACGTTTTCGTCTCCGGCGGAAAGATCTCGGACGTGAGGACACCCGCCGCCGGCTCCTCCGCCCGCCGGGTCATAGACGCCCGCGGCCTGCTGGTGCTGCCCGGGATCATAGACGCGCACTCTCATTTCCGCCTGAAACTGGGGCCCGGCAAGTACACCTCCGACGACTTCACCTCAGGCTCCGCGGCGGCGGTCTGCGGCGGCGTCACCACCTTCCTGGATTATACCGGCCAGGGCCCCGGTGAAAGCCCGGCGGACGGCCTGAAAGCCCGGATAGCGGAAGCTTCCGGCCGCTGCTACGCGGATTTCTCATTCCACTGCATGCTGACCGGCTGGAGCCGGATGCGCTCGCCCGAAGCGGCCATGGCGGCCGCGGTACGGGCCGGCGCCACCACCTTCAAGATGTTCACGGCCTACGGGGCCCGCGGCCTGATGGCGGCCGACCAGGACCTGCGCGAAGCTTTCGCCGCCGCCCGCCGCCTTGGGGCGCTGATCTGCGTGCACGCCGAGAACGGCCCGGCCATAGACTTCCTCGCCGATATTTTAGCCCCAGCCGCCGGCATAATGGCCCTGCCCCTCTCCCGCCCGCCTTTCACCGAGACGCAGGCGGTAGGCCGGACGGCCCAATTGGCCGCCGAGGCGGGCGCCCCGGTCTACTTCGTGCACCTCTCGGCGGCCGGCTCTGCGGCGCTGGTGGGCGCGGCTCGCGCCGCCGGGGCCAAAGTGCTGGGCGAGACCTGCCCCCAGTACCTGGCGCTCGACGAGAGCCTTTTCAAAAAGCGCCGCGGGCACCTGTATTCCTGCTGCCCGCCGATACGCGCCAAAGAGGACAACAGGGAACTCTGGAAGGCGCTCGCCAAGGGGCGGCTGCAGGTGATCGCCACGGACAATTGCACCTTTACCGGCGCCCAGAAGGACGGCTGGAAAGGCGACGTGCGCCGGCTGCCCATGGGCCTGCCCGGCTCGCAGACCCTGCTGGCCGCGGCCTATACTTACGGGGTCAAGGCCGGGAAACTGACGCTGCCAGGGCTGGTCAGGGCGCTCTGCGAGAACCCGGCCAGGATCATGGGCCTCTCCTCCAAGGGCTTCATAAAGGCAGGCTTCGACGGAGATTTCGCGCTGCTGGACCCCTCGTGCGCGGTGAAGGCGGACTGGCGCAGGTTCCAGCACAAGACAGATTACTCGCCGTGGCAGGGCAGGGAACTTTACGGCTTTCCCAGGTACACCGTGCTCAGGGGCGAGGTCATAGCCCAGGCGGGCGAGCTCACCGCTCCCCGCAAGCGCGGCGGCCGCTTCCTGCGGCGCGCCCTCCCTGAAATAATTTAATTGGGGTCAGGTCTTGATTTTTAGCATCCTGTGCATCTTAACAGGTGGGAATCAGGCAGATGCTAAAAATCAAGACCTGACCCCGAAATACCGCCTGGCGGCGGCTATGTCCGAGCGGATATGGCCGACCAGGGCCTCTTTCGACGAGAACTTGCGCTCGGGCCTGAGATGCCGGAGGAAAGTCACCGTCAGTTCCTTTCCGTAGATCATCCGCGAAAAATCCAGCAGGTGCGCTTCCAGTATCAGGCGGCCGCCCAGGGTGTTCACCGTGGGCCGGCGGCCCACGCTGAGCACGGCGTCGAACGAGTCGTGCCCCACCTTTACCCGCGCGGCGAAGATGCCCGGCGGCAGGATCTTGGCCGGGTGCGCGCCTATGTTGGCGGTAGGAAAGCCCAGCTTGCGCCCCAGGCCGGCGCCCTTGATGACCGGGCCGCTCACGCTGTAGTCCCAGCCCAGGCATTTATTGGCCTCTTCCACCCTGCCCTCGCGCAAGTGGGCGCGGATGAGGCTGGAGGAGATCCTGTGGCCGCCCCTGGTGGCAAAAGGCACGGCCTTAAAGGCTATACCGGACTCCCGGCTGGCGGCCCGCAGGAACGCCAGATGGCCCTCCCGGCCCCGCCCGACGGCGAAATCCGGCCCCACGCAGAGCCCGGCAGCGCGGAAGCGCTCCAGCACCACCCGCGAGAAGAAGTCTGCGGCCGGCATGTCGGCCACGGTTCTATTGAAGACCAGCGGGGATATCTCGTCGGGGCGCAGGGCCGCCATCAACGCGTCGCGTTCCTCGGGGAGGGTTATGAGGCAGTTCTCCAGCTCTCCGGAGAAGAAGAATTTTGGGGGAAAGGGGAAATAGACCACCTGGCTCCTCAGGCCGCGCCGCAGGGCTTCGCGCACGGCGGTCTTTATAAGCTTTTGGTGGCCCCGGTGGACCCCGTCGTAAGTACCGATAGCCAGGAAATTAAGCATGGCCCGCCTCCGGCACCGGGCGCAGGGCCGCGGCGGCCTGCTCCGGCGTCATAGCCGCCAGGGCCGCGGCGGTAACGGCGCCCTCCACGCTCCACCGGCCTATGGAAAGGCGGCGCAGGGCAGTGAGGTGCGCCCGGGACCCCAGGAAGCGGCCCATTTCGCAGGCGATGGACCGCACGTAAGTGCCGCCGGAACATTCCAGTTTGAAATCCAGTTCCGGCGGCCGGGGCGTCCAGGAAAGCCAGCGCACCTCGGCTTCCCTCTTTACCTCCGGCATTACCGCGTTCTTGCGGGCCAGCTTGTACATGGGTTTGCCCTGCAGGCGCACGGCGGAATAGGCGGGGACCGTCTGGATGATCCTGCCGCTGAAGGCCTTGACGGCCGCCGCGAGCGAAGTCTCGTCGAGAGGCGGGGGAAGGGCTTCGGCCACCACCTTGCCTTCCGCGTCCCAGGTATCCGTTTCGCTGCCGAAAAGTATGGTGCCGCCGTAAACCTTGGCCGACCCCTGCAGGGCTGACTGGGAGGAAGTGGCCGTCCCTACCAGCAGGATCAGGAGGCCCGTGGCCATGGGGTCCAGCGTACCGCTGTGGCCGATACGGCGCATTGAAAGTTTGCGGCGCAGCAGGTCGACCGCGTCGTGGGAGGTGATGCCTTTTGGCTTGTCGAAGAGGAAAAGACCCGCGGGAGGGGCCGGGGGCTGGTTCATGGCTATCCCAGCAGGCGGGTGAGTACCGAGAGCACTTTCTCGCGGATCTGGGGCAGGGGCCCGCGCATGCGGCAGCCGGAGGCGTTGCGGTGGCCGCCGCCGCCGAAGGCCTTGGCCACGGCGCTGACGTCCAGGTGGCCGCGGGAGCGGAAGGTGACGCTGACGCGGTCCTCCTCCTCGCGGAACATCACCGCGGTTTTTACTCCGGGAGGCATCATGCCGAAATTGATCACGTTCTCGCTATGCTCGGAACGCGCCTCGAATTCCTTGAAATCCGAGGCCTTCAGCGTCAGGACGGCCAGTTTCCCGCCGGCCTTGAGCTCCAGGCTCTCCAGGGCGCGGCCCAGGATCTTGAGCGACTCGCAGGCTTTGGTGGCGTAAAGCAGGTCGTTGATTCGGGAGAACTTGAAGCCGGTCTCCAGCAGGCGCGACGCTATTTCCAGCGTCCTGGGGGTGGTGGCGGGGAAATGGAACCGGCCGGTATCCGTCACGATGGCGGTGTAGAGGCAGGTGGCCTCGCGGCGGGTCATGTTGACGTTCATGTTGTAGAACAGGCGGTAAACGATCTCGGCGGTGGAGGAGGAATGCGGCTCCACTATGTTGATGTCGCCGTAGAACTCCGAGGTCTTGTGATGGTCGATATTCACCACCTTGCCGCAGCGCCTGAGCACGGGCTCCAGCGCGCCGCCGCGGGCCGGGGTGGAACACTCCAGCAGGATGGCGGCGTCGAACTTGCCCTTGGGCACCCTTGAATGGATGGTGTTGGCGTGAGGCAGGAACCGCAGGTTCTCCGGCACGGGGTCCTGGGAGAACAGGCGCACCTTCTTGCCGAGGCGTTTGAGCACGGAACCGATGGCCAGCATGGACCCGATAGTGTCGCCGTCGGGATTCAGGTGCCCGGCCAGGAAGAAACTATCGGCTCCGGTTATGAGGTCTTCAAGGCGTTTGAACTCAGTCTCGAGGTCCAGGGTTCTCATCATTTTTGTCATTCTCGGCGCGGATCTTGCTGAAGATGCCCTCTATGTGCGACGCCTGCTCCGGGGTCTGGTCGTACTTGAACTGCAGCTCAGGCACGATCTTGAGCCGCAGGCGCTTGAACAGCAGCGAGCGCAGGTCCCAGGCGTTGGCGCTGAGCAGCAGCGCCTTGCGGCGGCGGTCCTCGTCCGTCCCGAGCACGGAATAATAGACGTAGAGGACCTTGCCGTCGCTGGTGAGGTTCGCTCCGGTGAGGGTCAGCAGGCCGTGCGCGTTGATGCCGTTGACCTTGCGCAGGGCGTCGCTGATCTCCTGGAGGAAGAGCTCCTTAAGGCGCTCGTTGCGTTTAGAACCCATGGGCTAGGCGCCCGGCGCCGCGAGGCGCCGGATGCGTTCCTCCTTGGTGATGGCTTCCACTACGTCGCCCGCGCGGAAGTCCTTGAAGCCTTCGAGCAGAATGCCGCACTCCAGGCCCTTCTCCACTTCCTTGACGTCCTCTTTGAAGCGCTTGAGGCCGCTTATTTTGCCCGTGCCTACCGTCTCACCGGCGCGCATCAGGCGTATCTGCTGGTTGCGGACCAGCTTGCCCTCGCGCACCAGGGACCCGGCCACCCGGCCGGAGCTCAGGTCGAAGATCTGCTGGATCTCGGCGCGGCCCGTCACGGTCTCTATGATCTCCGGGGCCAGCAGGCCGCTCATGGCGGCGCGCACGTCCTCGAGGAGGTCGTAGATGATGGTGTATTCGCGTATTTCCACGTCGGCGGCCTTGGCCGCCTCGCGCACCTTGCTGTCGGCGTCCACGTGGAAGCCGAGGATGACGGCGGAGCTGGCCTTGGCCAGCAGCACGTCGGACTCGGTGATATTGCCGATGCCGGTATGCAGCATCTGGATGGCCACCTCGTTCGTGCTCATCTTCTCCAGCGAGTCCTTGATGGCCTGCTGCGAACCGAACACGTCGGTCTTGAGCACGACGTTGAGGTTCCTCAGCAGCTTCTGGTCCACCTGGGACTTGAGCGACAGCAGCGTCACGTGCTTCTGGTGGGAGAGGGCCTCCTCGCGGCGGTTAAGTTTGCGCTTGTCGGCCACGTGGCGGGCTTCCTTCTCGTTCTCGGCCACCTTCAGCACGTCGCCGGCGGTGGGGACTTCGCCGCTGATGCCCAGGATCTCCGCGGGCATGCTGGGCTTCAGTTCCTCTATCCGCTGGCCGTGGTCGTCGAGCATGGCGCGCACCTTGCCGTGCGCGGCGCCGACGGTGAACGGGTCGCCTATCTTTATGGTGCCGGTGACGTTGATGATGGTCGCCACGATACCTTTCTTGGGGTCCAGGCGGGACTCGATGACGATGCCCTGTCCGGGCTTGTCCGGATTGGCCTTCAGTTCCATCAGTTCGGCCTGGATGCTGACGATCTCGAGCAGCTTGTCGAGGTTCAGGCGCTTCTTGGCGGAGACTTCCACCATGGGCGTCTTGCCGCCCCAGTCTTCGGGCAGCAGACCGTGGTTGGACAGCTGCTGCTTGATCTGCTGGGTGTTGGCCGTCGGCAGGTCTATCTTGTTGATCGCCACGATGATCGGGGCGTCGGCGGCCTTGGCGTGGTTCATGGCTTCCAGGGTCTGCGGCATGACGCCGTCGACCGCGGAGACCACGAGCACCACGATGTCGGTGATCTTCACGCCGTGGGCGCGCATGGCGGTGAACGCCTCGTGGCCGGGGGTGTCGAGCAC